>Ga0209254_10000003_pt1 | contig 144890 bp, 137 predicted proteins | sample FrelakmetDIP11DI_FD_187148 | JGI IMG/M metagenome (GOLD analysis project Ga0209254, IMG submission 187148) | Freshwater lake sediment microbial communities from the University of Notre Dame, USA, for methane emissions studies - DIP11 DI (SPAdes)... | ecosystem: Environmental > Aquatic >...
AGTTACAGCTGGCCGCACAAACTGGCCTAAAGGTTGATGACACCCAACTTGATAAAACCATTGAACGTATTGCTGCCCAAAACAAAATGAGCATGGATGAATTTAAAGCTGCAATTGAAAAAGATGGTATCAGCATGCGCAAGTTTCGCGAAGATATTCGAAGTGAAATCACTATTGCAAGACTGCGCGAGCGTGAAGTGGACAATAGGCTGAACGTATCTGAAGGTGAAATTGACAACTACTTAACTACACAGGCCAATCGCGGTGAAGAACAAGATGAATTTGAAATTTCACATATTTTGATTCGCACACCTGAAGACAGTTCGCCGGAAGATCTACAGAAGGCCAAAACAAAAACTGAAGATGCGCTTAAACAACTGGCAGATGGTGCAAGTTTCGCGCAAGTTTCAGCAGCCTTGTCGGATGCTCCCAACGCGCTTGAAGGCGGAGCAATGGGCTGGAAGAATGGCGGGCAATTACCCGCACTTTTTCTGCAATCATTAAAAAACATGCAGGCAGGTGAAGTTTCACCTCCCATTCGCAGCCCGAATGGCTTCCATATATTAAAACTAACAAACCGCCGCGGTGGAAACTCATCATTGGTCATCAGCCAAACCCACGCACGCCATATATTAATAAAACTTAGCGAAGTAGTTTCAGAAAAAGATGGCAAACGTAAAATGGATGTCATCAAAGAACGTCTTGATAACGGTGCTAAATTTGAAGAATTAGCACGACAGTTTTCCGAAGATGGCAGCGCCAATAATGGGGGTGATTTGGGATGGGTAAACCCTGGCGACACTGTACCGCCTTTTGAAAAAGCCATGAATGCACTTGGGCTGGGTGAAATCAGTGAGCCCATACTCTCACCTTTTGGTTGGCATGTTATTCAAGTATTGGAGCGCCGTCAGCAAGATATGACCAAAGAAGCATCCAGGCTGAAAGCTCGCCAAGAAATTCGTACACGAAAATCTGAAGAGGCCTACCAAGACTGGTTGCGGGAATTGCGTGACCGTGCTTTTGTTGAGTTGCGCCTAGAAGATAAATTCTAATTCATACTACTTTGAGTCAAGCTATACCTCGTATCGCAATCACCTCCGGCGACCCCGCAGGTATCGGTCCAGATATTTGTGTAATGCTGGCACAACGTGGAATTGATGCTGACATAACAATTATTGGCGATGCAGAGATGCTTGCAAGCCGCGCGCGTGACCTGAATATCAACCTAGCGATTCAGCCTTATGAACGCACTCAAGCATCGCATCAACATTGCAAAAACTCACTGAAAGTATTGCACATATGCACTGCAGCGCCAGTGACTGCCGGCATTCTAAATCCAGCCAATAGTCAGTATGTGCTCAATACGCTCACTTGTGCGATGGACGGGTGCATAAGTGGCGCATTTGACGCAATTGTAACGGCACCAGTACATAAAGGCGTCATCAACGATGCGGGCATCGATTTTACCGGACATACCGAATTTTTTGCAGAATACACTAATACGCCGCAAGTAGTGATGATGTTAGTTGGTGGCGGCTTGCGCGTTGCACTGGCAACAACGCATTTAGCTTTGAAAGATGTACCAAGCGCCATTACATGCAATGGTCTTGAAAGCACTATTCGAATTTTGCACAAAGACTTGGTAAATAAGTTCGGCCTGCAAAACCCGCGGATATTGGTCTCTGGGCTTAATCCCCACGCAGGTGAAGATGGTTATTTAGGTCGTGAAGAAATTGAAGTTATCAACCCTGTTCTAGCCAAACTACGCATTGAGGGTATGCAATTGATAGGCGCGTTGCCAGCAGACACCCTGTTCACGAAAAAATATCTTGAAAATGCCGATTGTGTATTAGCGATGTATCACGACCAAGGTTTGCCCGTGCTTAAACATGCTAGTTTTGGCGGTGGCGTAAATGTCACTTTAGGGCTGCCAATCATTCGCACCTCAGTAGATCATGGAACAGCACTTGATTTGGCAGGCACCGGCAATATTGATATCGGCAGCATGCTTGCCGCGATTAATCTAGCCGTTGAACTGGCACGAAAAAAAATATAATGAGGCATGTTGCAAAAAAGCGCTTCGGACAGAATTTCCTGACTGATCAAAGTATCATTAATCGTTTAATTGATGCGATTCATCCGCTCCCAGACCAAACCATTGTGGAAATCGGCCCTGGTTTAGGTGCACTTACCAAACCATTACTCAAAAAAACCCACCACTTGCATGTAGTAGAAATTGACCGTGACATTATCAGCTGGATGCAAAAAGAATATGCCAATGCAGCCATTACAATTCACAATGTAGATGCGCTGAAATTTGATTTTTCTCAATTAGGCAACCAGCTCCGAGTCACTGGCAATCTGCCTTATAACATTTCCACACCAATTTTGTTTCACTTGCTGGATAACCTTGAATATATAAAAGATATGCATTTTATGCTGCAAAAGGAGGTCGTGGAGCGCATGGTGGCGCAGCCCTCAACCCCAGCATATGGCCGTCTTAGTGTCATGCTGCAATACCATCTGGCGATGAAATATTTAATTACGGTGCCACCTGAGGCATTTGCCCCCGCGCCAAAAGTTGAGTCAGCATTTGTGCGTTGTATACCGCATACTGTAAAACCTGACATTGCCGATGATTACACCTTGTTTTCTAAAATCGTACTTGCGGCTTTTGGTCAGCGTCGTAAAACAATCCGTAACACGCTCAAAGATTTTTTAAACGATGAAGATTTTGCGCAATTGCAATTAGATGCTCAGCTGCGTGCTGAAAATCTCTCTGTCAAAAATTTTGTACATATCAGCAACTATATCTGCAGCAGAACCTAGATTACTGATTTCAGGGCAAATCCCACCTTTATTCTCACAATTGAAATTAACCGTACCAGTTTATATTTAAGGTATGAACGTGTGTATGGAGTGTAAATGGCAAGTCCTGAGAAGATTCGTCTTGGTGAAATTCTGGTTCGGCAAGATTTAATTTCAGCTGATGCTTTAAGTAAGGCGCTGGAAGAGCAAAAACGCACAGGCAAAAAGCTTGGGCGAATATTTGTAGACAGCGGCTATGTAACAGAAACGCAAATTTCTGAAGCTTTAGCGCGCCAGTTGAAAATACCTTTTATTGATTTACATCAGTACAACACTAAACCAGAACTCATTAACAAGCTATCTGAAGCGCATGCAAGGCGTTTCCGCTGTGCTGTGCTTGAAGATAAAGGTTCCAACTATTTAGTCGGCATGGTCGACCCTACTGATCTATTTGCATATGACGAATTAATACGGATTTTACGCAAGGATATTGAGCTTGCAGTCATACAAGAAGGTTCTCTGTTACAGCTGATTGATCGCAACTACCGTCGAACCGATGAAATATCCAACCTAGCCTTGGAACTGGGTGAAGATCTTGGTGATACGACTATTGATTTCTCATCGATAGGCGTGGCTAAAACTGCTGAAGAAGCGCCTGTTGTTAAGCTACTACAGACGATTTTCGAAGATGCAGTGCAAATACGTGCTTCTGATATCCATATCGAACCACAAGAAAACAAGTTGCATATCCGTTTTAGGATCGACGGAGTGATGCACCTGCAAACAAAATCTGAATTAAAGATTGCCTCCGCTTTAGTGCTAAGGCTAAAACTGATGTCAGGTTTGGATATTTCAGAAAAACGCCTTCCACAAGACGGACGTTTTGCAGTAAAAGTCAAACAGCAAACTGTTGACGTACGTATTTCCACAATGCCGACGCAATATGGTGAATCTGTTGTCATGCGTTTATTAATACAGAACACCAGTGGTTTCTCACTAGAAAAGCTTGGCATGCCAAGCGAGATGCTGGATCGCTTCCGTAAACTCATTCATCGCCCAAGCGGCATGGTGCTGGTTACCGGACCAACAGGTAGTGGAAAAACAACCACACTCTATGCTGCCCTTAACGAACTAAATTCAACTGCAAACAAAATCATTACCGTTGAAGACCCTGTGGAATATCGCTTACCGGGTATCAATCAGGTACAGGTTAATGAAAAAATCGATTTAGACTTTTCACGTGTCCTGCGCTCCACCTTACGGCAAGACCCTGACATTGTGCTGATTGGTGAAATGCGCGACCAGGAAACTGCCCAGATCGGTTTGAGAGCTGCAATGACTGGTCACCTGGTGCTTTCTACCTTGCACACTAATGATGCTATTAGCACTCCGATGAGAATGATTGATATGGGGGCACCAAGATTTATGGTCGCAATGTCCATCGTGGCCGTTGTCGCGCAACGCTTGGTCAGACTAGTCTGTGAAGGCTGCTCAGAACCATATACTCCTGAACCTTTAGAATATGCATGGCTACAACATGAACTTGGGGATGAAGCAAGCAAGCATCACTACGTACACGGCAAAGGTTGCAGCATGTGTAATGGCACCGGCTACAATGGACGTATTGGGATTTACGAGCTGCTCGAGATGAGCAATGATCTCATCGAAGCAGCAAACCACCATGACCCAAATCACTTTATTAAACTTGGCCGGCAACATATGGCAGGTAACACGTTGCGTAAAAACGCTGTCGATTTAGTCATTCAAAAACGTACGACAATTGCTGAAGCAAAGCGTATCAGCAACGAATTTGAAGAAGAATAAAATGCCTTTTTTTAATTACAAAGGTCGTGATAGTAATGGTGCTTTAGTGCAAGGCGTGCTGGAGGGGCAGGATAGCAGCACGCTCGCCAGCCTGTTATTCAGCCGCAGCATCACGCCCATTGAGATTCAGCCACACCTACCAGCATCAGCAGTCGCTAAAAATGTGTCTATTGATTTATTCGAAGAAAAAATCGAGACCATCGATGTAATGCTCTTCAGCCGACAGATGTACACGCTGCTTAAAGCCGGAATCCCCATCCTGCATGCGCTAAATGGCTTACAAGCTTCCACTAAAAACAAAACCTTTGCCATTGTGATTAGCAATATACGTGAAAGCCTAGGTAGCGGACGTGAGCTTTCCGCCGCACTTGCACTTCACCCGAAAGTATTTTCCAGTTTCTACATCAGCATGGTGCGAGTTGGTGAAACTACAGGCATGCTGGATACGGTATTTCTGCGTTTATTCGATCATCTAGAGTTTGAGAGATATATGCGTGATCAGATCAAATCAGCCCTCCGTTACCCGATTTTTGTGCTGGTTGCGATGGCGATAGCGATCCTTATCGTTAATCTTTTTGTGATCCCCGCTTTTGCCAAGGTATTTCAAAGTTTCGGCGCTGAATTACCCATACTCACCCGCGCCTTACTGAATTTTTCTAAGTTCATGGTTGCTGCATGGCCATTTCTCCTGATCGCCATTGTTGGTGGAGTATTTCTATTCCGTTCTTATATTGCCACCAGCGCAGGTAAGTTCAGATGGGATAGCTTTAAATTAAAAACGCCGCTTGCCGGCAAGATTATCCATAAAGCCACCTTAGCACGATTCGCCAGAAGCTTCGCCTTGGCCAGCAAAAGCGGTGTCCCTATCACCAGCGGACTAAAGTTAGTCGCGCAAACTGCCGATAACGATTATATCTCTAGCAAAATCGAGCAGATGCGCGAAGGTGTAGAGCGCGGAGAGAGCATTTTGCGCACCGCCACCCATAGCGGAGTGTTTAATCCAGTTGTGTTACAGATGATAGCAGTTGGCGAAGAATCTGGCGCACTAGATGATTTGATGCAAGAGGTGGCAGATATGTACCAGCGCGATGTGGAATATGAGATTAAAACTCTAGGCGCGCAAATTGAGCCAATTTTGATTGTGTTCCTGGGCGTTCTGGTGCTGGTGCTGGCATTGGGCATCTTCCTGCCAATATGGGATCTCGGCAATATTGCTCTACACAAAAATTAACAATTTTAATAATTTGAAAACTGTTTGTAGATTAAAAAAAGGATTCGTCATGTTGAACAAAGCAAAAGGTTTTACTCTAATTGAGTTGATTGTGGTCATTCTTATTCTTGCTATCTTGGCTGCGGTCGCCCTACCGAGATTTACCAGCCTGCAACGCGATGCGCGCATTGCAAAACTTAATGCTGCAAGAGGCAGTGTAGCAGCAGCATCTGCTTTAACACATGCTACCGTATTGGCAAGAAATAATATCGCCGATGCAGCCGCCTGCCCTGGAGGCGGCGGCATGGCAAACAACAGCAATGGTGCAGCAGGCACCCTATGCACAGAGGCGGGTGTTGTAGCTATGGTGTTCGCTTATCCGGATGTCACTGCGATTGGAACAGCAGGCCTGCTCTCTGCAGCAGGCTTAACGACCTCATTCAACCCGACATTAGCCGAACTTAATGCAGATGGTTATAACTACACCGCCACGGCCACCATCGCCACATTCCAGATACAAGGCGCCCCAACACCGGCGAACTGCCAATTTACTTATACGCAAGCTGCAGCAGCAAATACTGCACCTGTGATTACACCTGCAGTCACGACTGGCTGCTAGTTTATTAATTTAATAGTGTTATTGATTTAAGCGTTGTACGGATGTCCCATTTTTATATTGAAGGAGTAATTGAAATGAAAAAGCAACAATCTGGTTTTACCTTAGTTGAGTTGGTCGTAGTCATTGTGATTTTAGGTATTTTGGCAGCTACGGCGCTGCCAAGATTTATTAACTTGACCAATGATGCTCGTATCGCTTCAGTCAATGGCATGGCGGGTGGACTTCGTTCTGGTGTTGGTGTGGTTCAGGCTAGACATTTTGCCTCTGGCGGCACGGCTTCAACTGTTACGATGGTAGACGGAACCTCGGTAGCTGTCGCAGCTGCCACTGGTATTCCAACAGGAGCTGCTGCAGGTATTGGCAACGCATTACAATCTATTGATGGTTTCACGCCAGATTATACAACAGCCACAGCAGTTACTTTCCGCCCAACATCAGGCGGTAGTGCTACATGCCAAGCCAGCTATAACGGCACAACTGGCGCGGTAGTTGTTACCACTTCCGGCTGCTAATATTTTTTATCACCGGGAAGAGCAATGGCTCTTCCCGGTCGTTGATGTACTTCTGGGCAGACACACCAATATGCGGCGTGAGTATGGTTTCACAATAGTCGAGCTCGTTGCTGTGATGGTGATTACCGGCATAGTCGCGGCCATCGCCGCTCCACGCTTTATCGGAGTAGATGCTTTCGATGCTCGGGGTAGCTACGGCACACTGGCTTCAGCATTGCGCTATGCGCAAAAAACCGCCATCGCGCAGCGCAGAACCGTCTATGCTGTAATCAACACCAGCACGCGAACCGTTTGTTTAGGCTATACCAGCAACTGCAGCAGCGTAGTCATCGACCCTGCAACACAGGCTGCATATTCAAAAACACTCTCTAACAACGTGACCATCACAACATCGACCACGCCGATTGGCTTTGATGGTCTGGGCAGGCCAGTACCAAATGCTACGGCAACTTTTACTATTCAAAACGCCGTCGTTCCAAGTGAATCCACGCGTACTATCACGGTTGAAGCGGAAACAGGCTATGTACGCTAAAAATAAACAAGCAGGCGTGACATTAGTTGAACTGGTGGTGTTTATGGTGATTATCAGCGTGGCATTAGCGGGCGTATTTAAAGTGCTGGAGATTACTAACCGCGGCAGTGCAGATCCACTCGTACGCAAACAAGCACTTTCCATTGCCGAATCGCTGCTGCTGGAAATACAGCAGCAGCCGTTTACCTTTTGTGATCCGGATGATGCCAGCGCCTCAACGGCTGTATCCGCGGCAGATTGCACCAACTCTCAAAACAAGGGCGGCGCGACACTGGCCAGCCCCACGCCTGTCAGTGAAAGCCGATACAGCAGTACTGACCCTTTTGATAATGTGGCAGATTATGGTGGATTCACCATGCCTGGAGGCGGTTGCACTGGCATTTGCAGCCCTGGCGACACCGCACCGCTTACTGGGTTAACTGGCTATGCTGCTACAGTAACTGTGACGCGCGTTGGTGCTGCCGCACCATTTGCCAGTTTTGCATCTGATGCCGCTCTAAAAATAAGCGTGCGCGTAACAGGTCCGGCAAACACCGATGTGACATTAACAGGTTACCGAGTTCGATATGCGCCCAACATCTAGACATATATTGAAAATAGCAGGCTTCACCTTGGTCGAGATGGTGGTCGTGATCGCCATTGTTGGCATTCTTGCCGCAGCCGCAACCCAGCTTATTCGTAACCCAGCGCAATCATTTATTGATAGCGAGAACCGCGCCAACCTAACAGACCGCGCCGATACTGCCCTGCGGCGAATGGCGCGAGATATCCGCAACGCATTGCCAAACAGTGTGCGCACAACCACCAATGGTGGAGACAGCTTTATCGAGTTTGTGCCCGTAAAAGCAGCCGGAAGATACCGCGCTGCTGTCGGTTCCTCGGTCAGCGACAATCCACTGGATTTTTCACTTTCTGCAGATACTTTTGACGTGCTAGGTTCCAGCGTTTCGATTGCCGCGGGCGACAAGCTGGTGATTTACAATCTAGGGATTCCTGGCTCGGATGTGTATGACAGCACCAACAGCCGCGCGCTTCTAACCACAGGCACACTCAACACCTTAAGTTTCAGTGGCGGAACCTTCCCCCAGGCCTCACCCTCCAGCCGATTTTATGTAGTATCCACACCCGTTACATATGCATGTGATATGACCAACCATACACTATTGCAATATAGCGGCTACGCCGTTCAACCGACTCAACCCGCCAGTGTGGCTACGCTTAATGGCTTAGCGACACCGCGACAATTAGCAGCAAATTTAACCTCATGCCAAATCAATTATGTGGCTGGTATATTGCAAAGAAGCGGCGTAGTCACTATTTACCTTGGCTTTGCCCAGGATGTTGCCAATGTAAAACTCATGCATCAAGTAAATGTGGTGAACTCGCCATGATAAATCGCTTTCAACAAGGATTTTTGTTACCTGCTGCAATATTTATTTTAGTCATATTGGCCGCGCTGGGTGCTTATGCGCTCAACATTACCAGTGTCCAGCAAAGCACTTCTACACAAGATGTACAAGGTGCCAGAGCATACCAAGCGGCGCGTGCAGGCGTTGAATGGGCGGCTTATCAAGTATTGTCGCCATGGTCAACCGCACTGGCAAACTGCCCAGCCAGCCCTAGCATTATCACAGTTGATAACTTTTCAGTGGCTGTTTCTTGTACAAGATCTGCCGATTACTTTGAGCAAGGCACAGACCACACTATTGCGATTTATGACGTAACAGCTACCGCCAGTTTTGGTATTGCAGGAACCACAAGCTACATGGAGCGCCAAATACAAGTCACACTCAGCAAGTGTTTAGCCACCGATGCAACTCCCAACTATCAATGCAGTTAAATTAAGCCTGAAAACCGTTCTTAATTAACGGTTTAAGCGACGAACCAGCATTGCATAATAAGCCAATCTACCATAAATGGTTTAGGGGTTTGGTTTGATTGCTGGCAGTTTCAATATCAATCGCACGCTTGCGCGCTACCTCAAGCGCGCACGACTGCTATTCGCCTGCATCATTGTTTTACTACTGTGGGCAACAACCGCACAGGCCACTATTATTTATACAGGGTCATCCAGTGGCGCAAACGACGCCTTGCCCACAAACATGACTGCAGGCACTTTGACTATACCAAAACCAGCGGGCACAGTGGCTGGGCAAGCGCTCATTGCCACTATTTCGGCGCGCCCTCGTAATTTGACGGTCACAGTGCCAAGCGGCTGGACCTTAATGACCACCACTCAACAAACCAACGGCGGCTCATCAACATTGCCTGGTGGCATGACATTACTCACTTATTACCGGATTGTCGGTACTTCGGAACCATCAAGCTATAGCTGGACATTTGCCAACAAAGCAGGCTCTGGCCCTAACTATGGGGGCAGTGCAGTTGGTGGTATTCTGGCATTTTCTGGTATTGACACTTCAAGTGGCAGCCCTATCAATGTCTGGAGTCAGAAACTGACAGCGAGCGGCTTGACGCACTCCACCACCTCCATCACGCCTACCGTAACCAACACCATGCTGATTTCTTCCATCAGCTATTTATCTGGGGGCAGTTTTGCAAATCCTACCGGTATAACGGGTATCACTGAGCGTTTGGATCAAAGGGCACCGTCAACATCAAATGGAGTAGGTACTACTTTGCAAATGGCAACCGCATCCTGGGCAACAGCTACGGCAACAGGTAGCTCGCAAGCAGTAGCATCAAATGATGCCGATAATGGTGTTGGTCACTTGATGGCGCTAGAGGCTTCGCTGATTGATCCGGCCATTTCTATCACGCTCAATACAGCGCTTGCGCCTGGCGGTTCTGGCTCTTACACCTTAACTATCATCAATAATGGCATTAACGCTGAACCCGGCCCTATCATTGTAACTAACACATTACCGACAGGGCTCACTTACAATGCAACAGGTTCCGGCGGATCAGGCTGGTCATGCAGCGCGGCCAGTCAAGTGGTGACTTGCACGCGCGCGGGCGCGCTGGCCGGTGGGGCAACAGCTAACGCTATAACCATCAATGTGAACGTCAACGCGGCCGCTTCTGGCACTATCACCAATACTGCCACTGTTTCTGGTACGGGCGGCGACGGTAATACCGCAAATAATACCGACATCGACACCTATACTTTCCCTTCTGTTGCCAATTTTGAATGTATAGAAACTGGCATATCTTATAATAACTTGACAAGCACGCCTTCTGCCCGCAATCCGCTTTATACCAAGCTGGCTGGTACAGGATTCAAATTTGATGTGGCGGCCTTGCAAGCCAGCGGCTCAGTATCGACTACTTACACCGCAGCATCCAACGTTACAGTTGAATTGTTTGATGACAGCGCTAGCCCGCCGCCTGCTTGCAGCGCATATAGCTCGCCAATTGCCAGCCAGGCCATTACTTTTGCTGCTGGCGACTCTGGCCGCAAAACACTTTCTGCCAATTTCAACATCACTAATGCTTACCGTAAATTACGCTGTCGCGTCAGAGATAACAATCTTAGCCCAGTAGTTTACGGCTGTTCTTCAGATAATTTTTCTGTGCGCCCTACCAATTTCACAGTAAGTTCCAATGCCAATGCAGATAATACTGGAGCGAGTACAACAGCAACACCGGTAACAAAAGCAGGTGCAAATTTCAGTTTGACTGCGGCAACAGGTGTGGCGGGTTATAACGGCACACCTGGCATTGACAATACTAAGCTTGCGGCACACACAGGCGCTACACAGGCAGGTGTGCTCTCAAGCAGCTTCAGCGCAGCAAATTCCAGCACCGGCATAGCTACAGGCACCGCATTTAATTACAGTGAAGTGGGTTATTTCAGGCTGGCTGCAAATGGCGTGTATGACAGTAGCTTTACCGCTGTAGATTCAGCTTTAGGCGATTGCGCAAGCGGCTTTACGGATAGCGGTAGCAAATATGCCTGCAATTTTGGCAACACAGCTGCCACCAATTACTTTGGGCGTTTTATTCCAGACCATTTTGCAATTACAGCAGGTACAACCACGCCAGCTTGTAGCAACACATTTAGCTATTTTGGGCAAGATGGATTTACTACCAGCTTTACACTTACTACACAAAATGCCGCTAACATCACTACACAAAATTACACAGGCAGTTTCGCCAAATTAGGCATTAATACTTGGAGCAACTTTAACTTTACTGCCAGCGGTTCGCCAGGCGGTACAACACTCTCTGCGAGCTCAACCGTGCCTACAGGCAGTTGGAGCAATGGTGCAGCGGCAGTCAGCGCCAAACATCAAGTGAGCCGACCTGCTTCTGCAGTATCACCCGCCAGCATCACCATTAGTGCTGCGCCTGTTGATAGTGATGGCGTAACCATGAGCAGCACAGCTGTTTCTGCGGCCAGCGCGTTTCGCTATGGCAGGCTGTTAGCTTCTAATGCCTATGGCTCGGAGCTGTTGCCACTTTCCGTACCGATTGAAGCGCAATACTGGAACGGCTCGGTATATGTAAGAAACCAGCTGGATAGCTGCACAGCAATCCCTGCCAATAGCATTGCTATGGGCAATTACCGAAATAATTTAACTGCTTGTGAAACGCAAGTGTCTGTGCCAAACATGATGACATCAGGGAAAACAACAGCAAAATTATCAAAACCAGGCACTGGAAATAATGGCAGTGTTGATTTAACGCTTAATCTAAACAGTTCTAGCGGCAACACCTGTACATCATCTACAGCAAGTGCTGCAACAACAGCCAATACTCCTTGGTTTGGCACCAATCCTGTATCGCGCGCCACTTTTGGCATTTACAAAACGCCTATTATCTATATGCGCGAAAACTTTTTTTAAAACCTATTTAATGTAATCTGAATTGAGATACTGACATGCAATTTTTTACAAAACAAAAGAAGCCTGGATGGGTTGCGATACGCGCCAGTGAAAATGGCACCTGCATTGCACATGTGGTGAGTCATCAAAATGAAAAACCGGTAGTGACTTTTGGTGACAATCGTTCTGAAAGCCTAAAAGAAAATGCAGAAGTCAAAGCTTTGGCGGCTGATTTAGGCTTGGCAAATCGGCATTGCCTATTATTACTGGCACAAGATGAGTATCAGCTAATGCAAATTGAAAAGCCAAATGTACCATTTAACGAGCTTAAGCAAGCATTGAGCTGGAAGCTTAAAGATATGATTGATTACCCAATAGAGCAAGCCACGATTGATGTCGTCGACATCCCAGCAGATCCTAATAATTTAAATCGGCAGCCTTATGTTTACGCTGTCGTAGCTAAAAACGAATTGATTAGCGGGCATATCCAGCGATTGATTGATTTTTCTGGATCAGGGCTAGAAGTCATCGATATTCCTGAACTAGCTCAACGCAATATTGCTGCATATTTAGAGCAGGAAAATCGCGGACTGGCGATGCTGTCAATCAATTGCAGCGGTTGCCTGCTGACATTTACCTCTGGCGGCGAACTTTATCATGCTAGACGTATTGATATTGATACCCAGCAAATGCAAAGTAAAGAAAGTGAGCAAAAGTCAACTGTATTCGAGCGACTATCCCTCGAAATTCAACGTTCGCTGGATAATTTTGAACGTCAGTTTCCCTATGTCGCTATCAACCGCTTAGTTTTGGCACCATTTATGGGCCGAGAAGACTTTTATGATTACTTAAAATCCTACCTCTATATTCAGATAGATCGTCTTGACTTGACAGATATTTTTAACTTTCAAAACGATGTTGAAATGGGCGATTTAGCCATGCAAGCCAACCTATTACCCGTATTAGGTGCTGCATTACGTGGGGAGAATCCATTATGAGTCAGCAGATTAACCTCCTAAATCCCGCTCTTATCAAGCAAAAGAATTTTTTGAATCCGAATAATATAGTGATAACGCTAGGATTTTTATCAGTATTGATGTTGGGGTACTACAGCTACGAACAAAAACAATTGTCATTGCTAAGCTTACATCGCAGTCAGGTAGCTGAGGAACTATCAGCCATGCAAGCACAATTAAAAGAGGCGACATCGTTACATATGCCGCGCAAATTAAACAAAACATTGATAGACCAAATTACACAACTGGAGCAAAAGGAAACCATGCAGCAGCAAATACTGCAAACCGTGAATCTAAGCACAGCAAACCCTGAGAAAGGGTATGCTGCATTGATGCGGGCCTTTGCCAAGCAAAGCGTTGATGGTCTATGGCTTACCGGTTTTAGCATTGATAGCAATACCGAAAACCTCAATATTAACGGCCGCGCATTGCAAGCGAACCTTGTCCCAGAATATATCTCTCATCTGGGCAATGAACCTGCACTAAAGGGTAAGTTATTTTCCTCATTAACCATGAGTTTGCCAAAGGCAGAAACTACTAGCGGCAGTAACTCACCCTTGCCGACAACCACTTCAGCCGCAATTGGAATAAACAATACTTCTGCTGCACTTACAACTACAACTGTGGCTAGCTATATTGAATTTGCATTGCAATCTACAGATGAGAAATCGGTATCCGGTATTGAAAAATCCAAGGATGAAAATAAATCTTGAAGCACACTTGGAAAATTATTGGCGACAGATTTGAAGCGCTCAATGAGCGTGAGCGCTGGATGGTTTTTTGCGCACTATTTGTAGTGGTATTTGCCAGCATCAACATACTATTGCTAAACCCTGTACTCGAGCAAAAAAAAGTGCTTAGCAATGGAATAGCAATGGATCAGGCACAAACTCTAGAGATAAAACAGCAGATGGATGCATTAGCTCGACAACAGGTTGTCGACCCTGACGCGCAGAATAAACAACGCATTACCGAGTTACAGGCGCATTTACAGCAACTGGAAACTAAATTTAGCAGCCTGCAAACCACACTCATTAGCCCTGACAAAATACCAGCGTTACTACGTAGTCTATTAAAGAAAAATGGCACACTTAAATTAATAGCACTGAAAACATTGCCTGTAAAAGGGTTGTTAGAAAGCTCTTCCGAAGACGTGGGTAATGTTGAGACATCGACTTCGACCATGCAAGATGCACCTGTATTCAAACACGGTGTAGAAATTACGATTGAAGGGCGTTATTTAGAATTACTTGAATACGTGTCTGAAATGGAAAAAATGCCTTGGCATATACTGTGGAGCAAAGCCTCTTTAAAAGCTGAACATTATCCTGACTGCCAGTTAACGTTAACTGTTTATACCTTAAGCCTAGATCAAAACTGGTTGAGTATTTGACTATGAAAAACATTTTCCAACCTTTTTATCCAGCACATCATCAGTTGAAATTGTCACTGATAACATTACTTTGCATGATACTGCCACTGGAATCACTCTGTGCCCAAGCTGAAACATTAAAAGACCCCACGCAACCGCCAGCACTACTTTATGGTGAAGCTGACAACAGCCTGGAAGTTGCCACTAAACCTGTGCTGCAATCTGTGATGATAGGTCCGCAACTGCATGCTGCAATCATTAACGGAAAAACTGTTATGTTAGGTCAAAAATACGAGCAGGCAACGCTTATCAAGCTTGATGCGCATAAAGCTGTTTTAAGAAATCCAGACAAGACGACACAAACTTTGTTGATGGATTATGCCATTGATAAAAAAATCTTGTCCCCTGCTGCAATCTCATCAGCACCAAAAATTAAAAGCAAGCAATTTTCAAAACCAATTGTAGTAAGTGAGAAATAACGATGCAAAAATTACATACTTATTTATCTCCATTAATTGTTTTAGTGCTATTAAGTGGGTGCGCCACGCCGCAACCACCAAAGAGCACGACTCTCAATAGAATAAAAGAAGAATTAAAAAATGCTGCTGAAGTGAAAGCACCAGCCCCCACACCAGAAGCAATCAACAATGCGCTTTTACCACCTCTAAAGATTGCGACTCCAAAGGCATCTGCAAAGCAGCTTGAACAACGCTTTGATTTAGTTGTAAACAATGCACCCGCTAATCAAGTTTTTATGGGTATTGTGAGCGGCACCCGCTACAGCATGTTAGTACGTCAGGATGTTACTGGCACGATTTCAGTCAATCTGAAAGATGTTACGGTGTTTGAAGCCTTGGATTCGCTACGTGATCTATATGGCTACGAATACAGAGTAGAAGGATCACGTATTTTTATTGAGCCCCAAGCAATGCAAACACGTGTATTTCAAGTGAACTATATTGTAGGTCAACGAAAAGGATCATCTGATACACGCGTTACATCGGGTTCAGTCAGTGGTGGCAATGGTCAACAAATTCAGGGAGGAATCTCAAACACAAATTCGATCAATCCAGGCAGTCGTGACCCGCTCATTAGCACAAGTATCGAGACCACGTCTAATAATGATTTCTGGAAAGACCTCACCGATTCACTCAATGGCATTGTAGGCAATGAAAATGGCCGACGTGTGATTGTCAACTTGCAGTCTGGAGTCATTATGGTACGTGCCATGCCGAATGAAGTGCGAAACGTGGAATCATTTTTGCGTTTGATGCAAGTTAGCATTGAGCGTCAAGTGATTCTGGAAGCAAAAATTCTTAATGTGCAGCTCAATGACCAATCTCAAAGCGGCGTCAACTGGTCAGTATTTGGACGCAGCGGCTCTAACACCGGCATCGTCGGCATGATCAATGACAAGACAAGACTTAGCAGCAGTGGTAATGGTGACTTAATTAGTGGAGATTTGGGTTCATCTTCTGGAACCATTCTAGCTAACGCTGCAACAACAGCACTCGGTGGTCCTTTATTTGCTGTAGCGTTACAGGGTGCTAATTTTGCAGCATTGTTATCATTCCTGGAAACGCAAGGTGATGTTCAAGTATTATCCAGCCCGCGTATAGCTACGATTAACAATCAAAAAGCGGTTTTAAAAGTTGGCACAGATGAGTTTTTTGTTACCGGCGTTTCGTCCAGTACTACTGCTTCTACAGGCGCAACTACGACTGTTCCAGAAGTTACGCTTCAGCCCTTCTTCTCAGGCATAGCGTTAGATGTTACGCCTCAAATAGACAAAGATGACAATATCATCCTGCATATGCATCCTTCTGTCAGCCAAGTTTCTACGGTGAATAAGCAGGTCAGTCTAGGTGAAAAAGTAGGGCAGATCAATCTGCCACTTGCATCCAGCAATGTCAGCGAGACTGATAGTATAGTACGCACTCGCGATGGCCGGGTAATTGCAATTGGCGGACTGATGACAGAAAGCAATGTGAGCAACAAATCAAAAGTACCTGGCTTAGGCGACATTAAAGGTGTTGGTGCAGCCTTCCGCCAAAAGGGCTCGACCACAAGCAAAACAGAGCTTGTTATTCTACTTAAAGCCACAGTCGTACAGGGCCAAGATAGTTGGAGCAGCGATGTTTTATCGAGCCAGCAGCGCATTGAAAACATGCAAAGAACTGAAACTATTGCGGGCACAACTAATGGAAACACGAGTGAAAATAGATAAATGATGTACCTTAACCATTTTGGCTTAAAAGAACTGCCTTTCAGCATTACGCCTGATACCAGCTTCTATTTTGCCTCGCGCGGCTACCAAGAAGGTTTAAATACGCTGTTATTTGCCATTCTTTCTGGCGAAGGATTTATCAAAATCACCGGCGAAGTTGGCACTGGTAAAACTTTACTCTGTCGCAAGCTTATGTCCAGTCTGAACCAAAATTTTAAGGTGGCCTATGTACCTAACCCATATTTAGAACCACAATCTTTGCTAATGGTGCTGGCTCAAGAGTTAGGTATCACACTGCCAACAGATATCACTCAACATGCGCTTTTAAATGCACTCACACACGGCTTGCTAAACTTTGCTAGAAATGACGTCAAAGTGGTGGTATGCCTTGACGAAGTACAAGCCATGCCTATCGAAACGCTTGAAGCATTACGCTTGTTAAGCAACCTCGAAACCGAAAAACGGAAATTGCTACAGGTTGTGATTTTTGGGCAACCCGAGCTTGAAGACAAACTGAATCATGCCTCAATTAGACAATTAAAACAGCGCATCACATTTGAATATCAACTTGGGCGCCTAACGTTTGATGAAATGCAATATTACTTAAATCATCGCCTAGTCATCGCCGGCTATCAAGGCAGCCGTATGTTTAGCAAAGCAGCTTTGTACATCATGTACTCAAAATCAAAAGGTATTCCTCGCTTAGTGAACATTCTTGCACATAAAGCACTACTAGCCACTTACGGCAAAGGTAAACATCAAGTGGGGCTAAGAGAGGTGTTGGCAGCAGTTTCTGACACCAAATCCATTGAGTCTATTTGGAGAAAACTGCATTTGCAAAGCATTTCTTTATCTATATTTCTTAGTGTATTCGGCAGTGCTTTATTAGTTTATCCACAATAACTTAAATAAGAAGACTGAGATTAAAATGAGTTTGATCAACCAAATGCTAAAGGATCTTGAAAGACGTGGCGCCAAGACAAGTGACGCCCATGTTGTTAATGCCGAAACGATTAGGCCCAAACTTGATGTGACATCCACTTTGCCTCCCAGTCAATCAAAAATTAGATTGCCACTTATTAAGGTAGGCGGGATTATGGTCTTGCTGGCAGGCGGTACCTATTTATGGATGCAGAGCACCATAGCACAATCTCACAACAGCGATGTGGGCAAGATGATTGCATCAACAACTAACAAACCAAACCCCATCACCCGCCTTGCACCCCCAGCATCCATTGATTCGAGAATCACCTCTTCTGCCAGTGCTGCTGACATACCTATTAAATGGTCACCGTTATTCGAAACCGAGCTTAAATACAATTCATCTGCCATTCAGCCGGTTGATACAAAAATTCAAAAAGAAAAAGTTATCACACAACTGATACCAGCAGTTGTGCCAGAAAAATCACTAACTCCTGTAGAGCCTGAAGTAGTAACAACTCCAGAAAAATCGGCTCCTTTAATCTTAGAGCACCCTGCAAAGCCTTTATCTAAGACGAATACAGACAATGCAGCAATTGGCAAACAAATTAGGCCAGATCAAAAATCAGGAAATTACTATCGGCAAGCACTTTCATATCTTCAACAAGGTAGAGTTTCTGAAGCGCAGGCCAACTTGGCAATGGCACTTGAGGTTAATCCCGCCAATCAGGATGCAAGGCAAACGCTTGCTGGCTTATTGCTAGACAATAAACGCCATGATGAGGCCAGGGCAACACTTGCTGCCGGCTTGATGATTGCCCCTGAACAAAATGATTTTCGTATGGCGCTTGCGCGTTTGCAAATAGAAACCGGCGATCTTTCTGGTGCCATCAATACCTTAGAGCAAGGTTTGTCATATGCAAATAATAATGCCGACTACCACAGTTTTTTAGCCACCTTGCTACAGCGTGCTGGTCGTCATGAAGAAGCTATTAATTACTACACAACCGCGCTATCCCTAAACTCTATTGAAGCCTTATCAAGTAACAATAGAGCCAGCGTACTTATTGGTCTTGGAATTTCATTACAAGCCGTCGGAAAATTAGAAAAATCTCAGGAAGCCTTTACACGCGCTCAATCCAGCACCACGCTCAGTCCGGATCTTTCAATATTCGTCGAACAACGAATCAAGCAAATCAGTCAGCGGTTACAGAACTGACTTGAAAAATAAACGCCGTCGCCGCGTCAAGGATTGAATCTACGCGTGGAGGCAAACGTGGTGGATTTAGTCACATTTTGACTTTCAGCCCCTTAGCCCCCTTGGAGTTCTGTCAATAGCTGTACGGAAATTAATCGAATGGCTCAAATATCCCCTAAGCCGACCTGCACTGCCAATCAGTTTTTCCAAGCAATGCCTCAAACTCACCAATCGGCACAGGCTTACTAAAGAGGTAACCTTGGAACTGTTTGCAGCCATAATTCCGCAGGTAAGCAAATTGAATGTCCGTTTCTACACCTTCAGCAATGACTTCAAGGTTTAAGCCATATGCCATGGCAATGATGGTACGCACAATGGCTCTATCACTATTATCAACAGAAATATCCCGCACGAATGATTGGTCAATTTTTAACTGATACAGAGGTAAGCGCTTGAGGTACTGCAGTGATGAGTAACCTGTCCCAAAATCATCTAATGAAAAGGAGACGCCAATCTCTTTTAATGCATTCATGGTGGTAATAATTTCATCAACTTTTTCAAGCAACATGCTTTCAGTCAACTCCAGCTTGAGCAGCATTGGATTGATGGCATGACGTTTTATTGTTGTTTGCACTTGCGCAACAAAGTCAGCTTGATGAAATTGTTTTGCACTCACATTTACTGACAACGTCAAATTGCGTGTAGACGCATCTTGCTGCCAATCCTTGATCTGAGCACAGGCAGTATCAAGCACCCATTTCCCGATTGGTAGTATTAAACCAGTTTCTTCAGCGAGAGGGATGAACTCAAGGGGAGGGACTAAACCGCGTTCAGGATGTAACCAGCGAATCAATGTCTCAGCGCCTAATGGATGGCCGAGACAATCTACTTGAATTTGGTAATACAACTTGAATTGATGATTATCGACAGCTTTACGTAATTCTCGTTCGATATCAACACGGGCGTGGATGGTATCCTGCATTTTTAGGTCAAAGAAGCGCAGGATGTTGCGTCCAGCTTTCTTGGCCTGATACATGGCTATGTCAGCTTGTTTTATAAGTTCTTCCAATTCAAGTTGGTGGCCGTTAAACAAAGTGATGCCAATACTTGCAGTGCTGTAATGTTCATATGCTGCAAGTAAATAGGGCTGATTAAGGCTAGCCAAAACTTTTTTGGCAATGGCTTCAGTTTGAGCCGCGGTCTCAACTACTTGTTCGCTAAGATCTTCTAGTATTACTACGAACTCATCACCTCCAAAACGTGCAATGGTGTCTCCTTCTCGTATGCAAGCTTTTAGTCGCTCAGCAACCTGTTTCAGAAGCAAGTCTCCAAAGTCATGGCCTAGCGTATCGTTGAGAGTTTTAAAATGGTCCAGATCAAGAAATAATAATGCACCATGTCGCCTGCTTCTACTGCTAGCAGCCAACGCATGATTGAGTCTATCTAGCAGCAACCGTCGATTAGGAAGGCGGGTGAGTGCGTCGTAGAATGCAAGTTGTTCTATTTCTTTAGCCGCAGCTTTTTCTGTGGTGATATCAATCAAAGTTGCCACATAGTTGGTGACGATGCCATCTGCGCCTTTTACAGCGGTGATGATAAGATATACTGGGATGATGTCACCATTTTTGCGCTTGTTATAGATTTCACCATCCCATTTACCGGTGTTATCAATTCTTTCCCACATTTCCTTATAGAACGCTGCATTTTGATGATCTGACTTAAAAAGGCGCGGGGTTTGACCTATCGCTTCTTCGGCAGAGTAACCAATGATATTGGTAAAGGCGTGGTTCACACGAATAATCACGTTATTTATATCCGTGACTATTATACCTTCCTGAGACTCAAAAGCCGTGGCAGCAATGCGAAGGTCCTCCTCATAAATTTTTCGCTGGGTGATGTCTCGCGACAATACAATAAATCGTTTGTTTTGAGTATCATTGGTTAATTTTTTCGCAACGGAAAGCTCATACCACTTTTTACCTTCAGGTAATTGCAGTTCAAACTGCCTGCCCTGTGATCGGCCATTTTCATGAGCCTCCTGCAATGCCTTTAATACTACATTAGCTGCATGATGCGGCAGTATATCGATTACACGCTTGCCAACTAGGTCTTCTGGAGGCGCGACCAGTAAATTGTTATGTATAGAGGGAACTGTGTAAAACAGGCCGTCAAGCCCTAGCTCGAATAATAAATCAGGAATCGCGTCGATTGTGGCTTGCAGGCTAGCTTTGCTTGCTAGTAAGTCTTGTTTCTGTAATAGCACAACCTGTTGCTCTGATTGCAGCCCTCGTTTTGTAAGTAGTAAACGAATACTCAACACCAAAATTGCCCCAAGGCCAAGCAAAGCGGTAATCAATTGCCAGCGATAGCGACTCAGTACATCACGTAAAGTAAATAATGGTGCAGTCTCGAAAGGTGGCGCACGCAGTTCTTTAAGTAAATCAATCACGGGGCTGTAATCGGCAGGCACAACAAAGCCATGTATCCCTATAGCGTTCACGGCAGCAGTATTTTCTTCCAGTTGAAATAAAACTGCCGCAACATGGCGAGCAAGATTTTCGTCGATATGGGGGAGCGCTGCAAAAGCCCATTCTGGGTAGAGCCGAGTTGAAACTTGTACTGGAAAGTCAGGCAGATTCTGTCGATTAAGTACCTTGATCTGCTTCATATCTAGCTTGCCTTCGCGTGACATAGCCTCCAGTACACCAGTACGTATAAAGCCAACATCAGCTTTACCTGTCATTACCGCATCGACGACATTGTCATGAGGCATTCCGGTGGTAATCAGTTTGGCATCATTCGGAATTGATACTCCCGCTTGATTAAGAGTATTCAGTTGCGTTTGATAACCGTCCAATGAATCGGTGCTAGTAGCTGCGATAGTTTTACCCTTAATATCACTTAGCTTGTTAATATTGCCTTGCCTAGCAAGACTAAAAATTACACCGCCGGATACAGTCACTGGCTGACCATCCTCATTGAGAGCCAATGTGGCTAGTGGTGCAGATAGCCCACTTCGTTTTGCCAATCTTATGTAATGCCCAGGATTGGTCAAAACAAAATCTAATTGGCGGCTTGCAACCGCATTTTCCAATTCTTGGTCTGTGAATGATTCAATTACGAAGTCGCGCTCAGGCATAGCTTTTTTTAATGCAACGGCTAGCGGCTGCCATTGCGCAAGCGTCTGTGGTTTAGGACGGAATGCAAGCACGCCAATCCTTATGGGTTCAGCACCATAAGACATGTTCGGCTGAATTGCGGCAGTCAAAACGATAATCAGCAAAGTCAACATGCGTATGACTGGAATTATATTTTTCATATTCAGTTTAGGAGAAATCATTGGGCAGAAAATCAGCATTTATTAGGGTGCTGAGTGAATCTTCATGCTTGAGTAATTTATTATTAAACATGTCATTCGATAACTTTCGTGCACTGCTGAGCAGTTCCGGTGGTGATCCAGCCAATAGGCGATAATTGTAGGCAGCGTCAGGTAACACCAGGCCTTTGAAAGCCGGTAACACATCAACTACCGGTAAGCCAAGATGTGCTGCCATACGATAAGCCGCATCCTGTGGGTTTCGTTTCAGATGATCAATTGCATGATAATGCGCAGAAATTAAGTGGCGAATAGCACTTGCATGGCTAAAGTCTATTGCATCATTACGTATTGCCAGCACATCTACAATGGTGTTGGGTATTTGGCTGCTATCGAACAATCTGATTCCACTTAATGCCTGTAATTGGCTGGCGACTGGCTCATAAGTGACGACTGCATCAACTTGGCTGCGTTTCCAGGCTTGAAGCTGCTCATCAACGGTGATTTCGATTAGTTTGACATCTTGCTTTTTAAGTTCTGCAACCTTTAAAATTTCATTAAGCAATAATTCGCCTACGGTGTTTTTTTCATAGCCGATGCGTGCACCTTTAAGGCCGGCAAGTTTTTTGATGCTGGGATGTACAACCAGCATATCTGCGCCAGCTGAAATATCAAAAACCATTGCTATTGAAAGTGATAATCCTGATGCACGTGCTTTCAACACCTCATCCAATGTGAGTGCTGCACCTAATACCTTACCCTCAGACAACTTTTGTACTGACTCAGTGGCCGACGAAGTTTCCACCAAAGCCACTTGATTTGAATCCAGCCAACCTTCATCCCGTGCAAGAAACATTGATTCATAACCTGGCCAAACATGCGCAGCAATTGAGATTGGCTTTTCAGCAAGCCATGAACAAGCAGGTAATGCCTGTGCAAGTGCAAGGCCGCTCAAAGAAACCATGAACTGACGACGAGTAAACAAATTAAATTTATTTTCCAAAATAAAATATTACTTCAATTGTCTGTGAAGATATTGCAAGGCTTTGCAAAGGAGTTTGAGTAAGGCCTTAGACGAAATAGTACATTATTCCGATACTGATGCAATTGAATAAAAAAGCATGGTTTTATGTGTCATTTAAATAGAAAGATATATATTTGGCGATTAGATTGATGTCGTTTTCTCCCGATTGGGCGACTGACGGCTTGGAGCCCAGAGTTGAAGTTGCTTCGCCAAACCCATGCAGCAGCTTTCTCCCACTTAGGAGTCAGACGGTGAAAAATTCGTGGCAGGAGTTTTTTGTAAGTGGATGTTAAGTTTATCCAGCCTACTATACGGCTACTAGAAACAATAAATTTGCTGAGAATCCATCGTAACTACTTGATTTTATTGGTAGGGAGTGCGAGGACAGAATTCGCGACAAACGGATTAAGAGAATTAAGGTTAAATAAATTTATGAATTAAATCAATAACCTGCAATACCCACTATTTTAAAATTAAGCCACAAACAGTTCTATGGATTACAAAACCTAGCAGATAAAGTTACGTTTTAGCTACGTTGCTTTCAATCAGAAAAATAGATAGTTACTCATATTGAATTGTGCCAAAGTCAACGATCAGCCCCAAGATGACATTCAAAATTACTCGGCTTAAATTAGAAATACAAATCCATAATCTCGCTGCTGAGATAATAAGATATTTAGCATCAACCGCCTGTATGTGACATAAAACGTATTACTGCTGGCGTTGCACGCTTTATGTCAAAATCATGGCCTTTTGGTTTCATTCTCATACTTTCAATAATAGCTTTCTTTAGCGGCTGATCATCATACGGATATTGTTTTAGCAAAGGCCGTAAATCGACTTTATCCTCTTGCCCCAAGCACAGATAAAGCTCACCTTTGCTAGTAATACGGACACGATTACAGGATTCACAAAAATTATGGCTGTGCGGAGATATAAAACCTATTTTTGTATCAGCGTTTGGAATGCGCCAATAGCGGGCTGGACCGCCTGTGGTCTCATTACTGCTGATTAAGTCATAACGCTCCCTTAACAGTTTCAATGTATCTTGATTACTCACATAGCTTGAGCTACGTAGATGGGGAATTTCGCCAAGCGGCATTTCTTCAATAAATGAGATATCGATGCCCTGCTCTACAGCAAATGCCACTAAAGGCAATGCCTCGTCATCATTGACGCCGCGCATTAACAAGGCATTAAGTTTGATATTTTCAAAACCCGCTTGTTTAGCTATAGCAATACCCCGTAGCACTTTATCCAGCTCCCCCACGCGGGTGATTTTACGAAAGCGTGCCGCATCTAAGCTATCAAGGCTGATATTGATGCGGCTTACACCAGATTTTTTTAAGGCTAGAGCTTGATGCTCTAATTGTGATCCATTCGTAGTCAAAACCAGCTCGCGCATACCGGCCAATTGACCAATTTCATTAAATAACCAGAGCGCATTTTTGCGTACTAGCGGTTCTCCACCCGTGATTCGCACCTTGCTGACACCAAGTGACACAAAGACTTTTACAAGACGGGCACACTCCTCCAATGACAATACGTCGTCACGCGGTAAAAAATCCATGTCTTCCGACATACAATACACGCAACGAAAATCACAGCGATCAGTAATCGAAAGGCGGATGTAATCAACCTTTCGACCAAAGCCATCAATTAATGTGGCTGGATAAGAACTGCTTTTGTGCATAGGCCAAATTAGAATGTATACATTCCAGTAATCCAGAACATTTCCTTATCACCCTTTCTCGCGGCATTTTGTATGGTGGTGCCATATACGTCACTTTCACGGAAGTTCGCATATTCCACTTTACCCAAGAGCTTTTCGGTAAATGGGTAACTGGCACTAAGATCAAACTCAGTGCCATATTTATTACCTAGTTTTCCACCCAGAGATTGAAAGTCTTCATCGGATTTGAAGACATGATATTCCGCATAGAGTTTGGCTTTCTGGATGCTGCCGGCCACGGTGATGAAGGTGTCCTCCATCCCTTGCCTTGGGGTAGCAAGAAACACATCGGCCCAGCCCTGAAACAGGTGATTGGTGCCCAATGGAGTTTGGAAAGCGTATTTGCCATCATTACTGGAGAGTTTTTCGTGATCGATGCGGATAGACCATGTGTCGTAGCCGACACCGCCACCTAATTTGAAATAATGTGCATCGATCTGGCTGCTACCTCCACGGTAGTCGTCCTGCTTAGCGTATTCGGCAGTGTAGAGCCCTTTCCAGATTGGGTTAAATGCATGCACGCCATCAAGACGTATGCCAAAGGTCTTGCTGCTCGCGTCCGTTTCGGATGGATTGATATTAGTTGCAGAAGCTGGTGTGTCGCTACTGCCACCCAAACCATTGCCCCCTTGTGCTGCAGTGCTAATGGCTGTCGGATTGCCACCGTTTTGCCCCAAGTTCGCCACATCAATGAAATAACCGTAACCTATCAAAGCTTCTGTTGGCGAGATGCGGTATTTGGCATTTACCATATCGATATTGCCATCGCGTAACTTGGTAGTGATTTGACGCACTTTACCAAAGTGGGCGGCAAAGATTTCAGTATTCGGAATACTTTTATTTAACACAGAAACACCATCAAATACCTGCATATTCTGTCTGAAGCCGATATCGCCGATAAAACGTACATTGTCTAGGTTAAGCTGTTGACGGCCCAAGCGTAATTTGGTGTCCTTGATACCAGTCCAATCCACATAGAGTTGATTGATGTCAGTGTAGCCAGGATCAACGATATTGGGATATTGGCGCTTGTCCAAGCTGGCGCTACCGGTGCCGTTGTTATGTTCCGGCTGGTTATCGCGTCTATCGTTAAAATCATCGGTGAATTCATGCACATCGGTTAATTGCACCGCAAAGCTAAAGTTCTTGAAAGGCGCTGTTTGCCAGCCAATTAAGCTGCGCAGAGTCCAGGCCTGGGCTGTATCCAATTTCTTCGCAGTAGCTGTCGTGCCCTGATAACCTTCTTGGTCTACGTTTTCATAGCGCAACCGAAAATTCGTCATGGGTTTGCCCATGGTAATCGCTTCTAACAATGTTCTTGGAGTTGACTTGGCAGGCTCATCTGCCACAGCCAAGGAAGTAAAAAACAATGCTGAAACTGCTAAGGTACTTATTTTTAATGAAAGTCTCATATTTCTCTCCGGTTTACTATTTGCAATTTTTATAGTGCACACTATCAAGCCATTTCCAGATGTGGAACCAATATTTCAAAGTGACCGCTTTCCGGCCGGTATTCCAGCAGATCTCCCTGCTGCATATCAAAGTACCAGCCATGCAAAGCCAGTTTTTTAGCTTCCACGCGCTGCTTAATCCAAGGGTAAGACATTAGGTTTTCAAGTGAAATGAGAATGGCTGCCTGCTCGCAGGCATGCGCGAGCACATGCTCCGGCTTGCCAGACAAATCACGTAATACATATTGGCGTGCGTCTTCTGCAATGCCTAACCATTTGGCGATCAGTTCCTCTTCATTACAGCTTGGTGTTTTATGCTCCAATAGTGCACGAATGCCGCCACACTGGGCATGCCCCATGACAATAATGTGCTCGACTTCCAAGTTATGTACCGCAAAGGCTATCGCCGACGTAGTTGCGGCGAAATAAGTCGCTTGTACATGGGGTGGCACCAAGTTGGCAACGTTACGCACCACAAACATATCTCCCGGGTCGCAATCAGTCAGTAAAGCAGGATCACAGCGTGAATCACAACAGGAAATCATTAGTGCACGCGGGTGTTGCCCTTGCTGCACTAACTGCGCATACAACCCATGGCGCCTGCCTAGGTAACTTTTCTGGAAACGTCTGAATCCACTCAAAAACTTAGAAACATCACGCATCTTTGCTGCCCTCGTCAACTTCTAGCGCACGCGCTTACTACGCACTACTTGGTAAGGGCGCGCTATATATCCAAATGGCGCGCTCCATACATGCACCATACGTGTGAAAGGAAACACCAAGAATACGGTCATGCCGAAGAATAAATGCACTTTAAAAATAGTATCTACATTGTTGAGTAGCGATGGGTTTGGACGTAAATAAACAATGCTTTGCACCCACTCTGCCAGCGCGATCATCACACCGGGGTTACCATGGTTAGCATGTCCAATAGATACTGGAATAGTAGAAAGCCCTATTAATAATGTAATAAGCAGCCAAGTCAGAATAAATTTATCTGAACCACGACTTGCAGCTGAAACGCGTTGATTAAACATGCGACGTATCCACAAAATTGCGCCCCCTACTAAACATAGGCCACCGAAAATTGAACCCGCCCAGATAGCAATCATCTGGTGCGCCATATCTGATACGCCTAAAGCACGAAACACGCTATGAGGTGTCAATAAGCCTACCGCATGACCAAAAAATATCGCGATAATGCCTATATGGAATAAGTTGCTGCCTAGCCGCATGTTGGCTTTTGAAAGCAACTGGCTAGAGTCGCTCTTCCATGTGTATTGCTCCCTATCAAAGCGCTGCCAACTACCAAGCAAAAAAACACTAAGCGCGATATAAGGATAAACACCGTAAAGAAAATTGTGCAGATTCATCTTAATTCTCCTTTATGCAGCCAACTTAGTAAGCGTTGCCCGATTTTCGATAATAGAAAGCAGTGCTGCATAAGGGCTTTCTGCCTTTTTTAGATTGTCGGCCAACACGCTCAAAACTTTCTTGGCATCAGATAAAAACACCGTTGCCTCGCTATCGTCCAGATAGGCAGTAAACTCAAGCACCAGCGGCAAGAAGTCAGGCAACTCATTGGTCACCACTTCCACACCGTAGTCCTTGTATAACTCACCTAAATCAATCAGCGCCGGACCGCGGTTTTTGTCATCACCAAATAGATGATGTGTCAGATGCAGACTGTGCTCTGCAGTCATATCAAACGTCTTGACGTAGTCAGCCTGTAATTCCGTTAAAGACGAACTTTGTAGATGAATTAGGAAACTATGCAAAGCTTCACGCTCTGCTTCGTCCACGTCTAGAGTTTGCGCGGCGTACTCGTCCAGCTCTGAAATATGATCAATCAATTCCTGACTTGGATAATCCAGCAGCGCTGATAATAGTTTATAAATTTGCATGGGATTTTCCTCTTAACTCTTGTCACGCAATGGTGCAAGTTCTTTTGGTTCAACAGTTTCTTTACGGCGGCGCGGGAACAGCGTAATTTTTGAAACGCCGTGCGAAGTGTCATTGCCAAAAGTAAAGCCGTTTTGGCCTTGAAAGCCAAATGAGTCGTCCAGCATTTCTTCTGTATGTCCAGTTGGTATCACAAAACGGTCTTCGTAATTGGCAATGGCAAGATAGCGATACATTTCTTTCGCTTGCTCTTCAGTAATACCTGCTGCATCAATGGCGCGAGTATCTACTTTGCCTTCTACGTGTACTGAGCGTTGATAACTGCGCATGGCAATCAAGCGATTCAAAGCGCTTTCAATGGGTGCTGTTTTACCTGCTGTCAGCAAATTGGCTAGGTATTGCACTGGTAAACGCATGGTTCCTGAAACAGGAATGGCGCCATCCGGACCAACAGGCAGGTTGCCTTGGTCGATCTGTGACTGCACTGGAGAAAGCGGTGGTACATACCATACCATCGGCAATGTGCGGAATTCAGGATGCATTGGAAATGCAATCTTCCAGTCCATTGCCATCTTCCAGATAGGCGATTTACGTGCAGCTTCTATCCAATCCTCATTAATACCTTCAGCCCGTGCTGCAGCGATCACCTCAGGATCATTAGGATCGAGGAAAATTTTACATTGTGCTTCATACAAATCCTGCTCATCTTCCATACTTGCAAGCTCTTCAATACGATCCGCATCGTAAAGCATGATTCCGTTGTAACGAATGCGCCCAACGCAGGATTCTGAACATACAGTCGGCATGCCGGATTCAACACGCGGATAGCAACCGATACACTTCTCGGCCTTACCTGATTCCCAGTTGTAGAACACTTTTTTGTATGGGCATGAACTTATGCACATGCGCCAACCACGGCATTTGTCCTGATCCACCAACACGATGCCATCTTCTTCTCGCTTATAAATAGAACCTGACGGACAAGCGGCTACGCAAGATGCATTGAGGCAATGATTGCATATACGTGGCAGATACATATGAAAGGTATTTTCAAACTGGCCATACATTTCCTTCTGGATATTATCCAGATTCTTGTCTTTACTGCGTTTATGGAACTCACCTGCTAAATCGTCTTCCCAGTTTGGCCCCCATTTGATTTTCTCCATGCTTTCGCCCGTAATTTGCGAAATCGGGCGTGCAGTTGGAGTGGCTTCAGATAAAGGGGCATTTTGCAGATGTGCGTAGTTGTAGGTAAACGGCTCGTAGTAATCGTCTATTTCCGGCATGTCTGGATTAGCAAAAATATTGAGCAGTTTGGATGTTCGGCTGCCTGATTTCAGTTCCAGCTTGCCGTTTTTAAGCTCCCAGCCACCTTTCCAAACCTCCTGATTTTCCCATTGCTTGGGATAGCCAACACCAGGCTTAGATTCCACGTTATTAAACCAGGCATATTCCACACCTTTGCGATTAGTCCATACATTCTTGCATGTGACCGAGCATGTGTGACAGCCGATACATTTGTCTAGGTTAAAGACAAAGGCGAATTGTGCGCGTACTTTCATAATGTTCTCCTTGTGCCCTAATTATCGTGCGCCAACGCCAACGGGGTTGAGCTGTGCTTCTCGTTCAGGCGTCAATGGACGCTCCAGCCAATCCACATCCTTGTCCGCAATCTTGTGCAAAACCACCATCGTGTCACGCTGGCAGCCTACCGTGCCATAGTAATTAAACCCGTAAGATAACTGTGCGTAACCACCTATCATATTGGTCGGCTTGATAATGACACGGGTCACTGAATTCAAAATACCACCGCGTTTGCCTGTGGTAGGTGAGCCAGGTACATTCACATTTTTCTCCTGCGCGTGGTACATCATGGCCATGCCACGTGGCACACGTTGAGAAACCACAGCTCTGGCTACCGTCGCGCCGTTGTGATTTACTGCTTCTACCCAGTCGTTATCTTCAATACCAATCACTTTGGCGTCATCCTCAGAAACCCAAACATACGGGCCACCGCGGAACAAGGTCAGCATGCGCAAGTTGTCCTGATAAGAAGAATGGATACCCCATTTAGAGTGAGGTGTTATCCAGTTCAGCGCGAGATGCGGCTTACTGGTCACGCTTTTAGGCAGCGCATTCAGTTCCCCCAAATCCACCATAGGCTTATAAGTGCAGAAGCCTTCGCCAAAATCCAGCATCCATTCGTGGTCTTGGTAAAAATGTGCGCGACCTGTAAGTGTGCGGAACGGAATATGCTCATGGATGTTGGTATAGCCTGCGGTATAAGACACTTTTTCGGATTCAATGCCGGACCATGTTGGCGCCGTGATAATCTTGCGCGGTTGGGCTTGTATATCTTTAAATGTGAACTTATCCTCATGCCGCCCGGCGTACAGGTGATGATGGTCGATACCTGTTTTCTTCGACAATGCTGTCCAAGATTTATGGGCGACTTCGCCGTTAGTTTCTGGTGCCATACGCATCACCGAATCGCATACTTCAATATCTTCTGCCAAAGAAGGCATGCCGAAGGAAACACCAGGTTCCTTCACAGTGCTGTTATGTTTTTTAAGCTCTTCGTATTCCTGATCAGTGTTCCAATCAATTCCTTTGATGTTGTTGCCAAGTTTTGTCATCAATGGACCAAGCGCAATAAATTTACGATAGGTATCACCATAGGTCCGTTCAACCAGCTTAATGATCGCCATGGTTTTGCCTGGAATCGGCTCGCAATCCCCATTTTTCCAGTTTTTCACTTCACCAAAAGGCTGAGCAAGTTCGGCTGCCGAGTCATGTTGCATTGGCAGTGCAACTACTTCTTTTTTGGTACCCAGATGCTTTTCAGCTAATGGAGAAAATGCTTTGGCAATTGATTTGAAAATCTGCCAATCAGATTTGGATTCCCACCCGGGAGACACGGCTTCTGATAGCGGGTGAATGAATGGATGCATGTCGGTCGTGTTAAGGTCGTTCTTCTCGTACCAAGTCGCAGTTGGCAAGATAATGTCTGAATATGCTCCAGTAGAGTTAAGGCGGAAGTTAATATCCACCATCAAGTCCAGTTTGCCTATAGGTGCATCTTCATGCCATTTCACTTCCTTGTTATCACGCCCAGCACCAGATTCCTGCAGTACGCCGTTTTGAGCGCCCAGTAGGTGTTTAAGGAAATACTCATGCCCTTTAGCAGAAGTGCCGATCAAATTAGCCCGCCACACAAACAAGTTGCGCGGCCAGTTCACCGGGTTATCAGGGTCGGCATAAGCCACATCAAGAACTCCGGATTTCAACTGCTCGGCAACATACTTAGCGACGGCAGGCTCATCGGTTGCGCCACTTTTAATTGCTTCATCAGCCAATTCGATAGGGTTCCTATTGAAATTAGGCATGGAAGGCAACCAGCCCATACGCGTTGCTTTTACGTTATAGTCGGCCAACGAATTGCCCTTATTCTTACCCTTGCCGGCTGGCGACAATAAAGTATCAGCATTCAGGGTTTCATAACGCCATTGGTCGGTATGGAAATACCAGTAGGAAGTAGAGTTGGTGTGACGCGGTGGGCGGTGCCAATCCAGCGCGAATGCAATGGGTGCCCAACCTGCTTGTGGACGCAGTTTTTCCTGCCCGACATAGTGTGCCCAGCCACCACCCGTTTGCCCCACACAGCCACACATATGCAGCAGGTTCATGATAGAACGGTAGGAAAGATCATTGTGATACCAGTGGTTAATGGCAGCTCCCATAATCACCATGGATTTACCTTTGGTTTTTGAGGCGTTGTAGGCAAACTCGCGGCCTGTACGCTCAATATCAGCTGCCTTCACCCCTGTTACTTTTTCAGCCCAAGCCGGAGTATATGCAACACTCGCATCAGAGTAATCACTAGCTACGTTACCACCACCCAGGCCACGATCAATACCATACTGTGCCACTTGCAAATCGAAAACAGTAGCAACCCATACCTCTTCGCCATTTGCCAGTTTAACTTTGCGAACTGGTACATTGCGGAACAGCAGCTCTTCCTCGCCAAGATTAAAATGTGGGAAACCCACAGAAATCACTTCGTCTCTATCGTCAATGCAAGAAAGTTCAGCGACAATCTCATGGTTGCCAGCCTTTTCCAAAAGATTCCATTTACCCTCTTCTCCCCAGCGGAAGCCGATACTGCCATTAGGCGCTACAAATGCGCAGGATTTCCGATCAAAAATGATAGTTTTCCAATCTGGATTATTGGTCTCACCCAATGCGCCATCAAAGTCAGAGGCACGCAGAAAGCGATCAGACACATAGGCATCACCTTGCTTGCGCAACATAACCTGCATTGGCATATCGGTATATTTACGTGCATACTCCTGGAAATACGGGTCTTGTTGCTGAATGTGGAACTCCTTCAGTGCCACATGCCCCATTGCTAGAAAGGCTGCAGAATCAGTGCCTTGTCTGATTGGCATCCATAAATCAGAAAATTTGCAGAACTCAGCATAGTCAGGTGCCATCGCCACGATCTTTGCGCCTTTGTAACGAACTTCCGAGGCAAAGTGTGCATCGGGGGTACGTGTCATTGGCAGATTAGCACCAGTGATGATGATGTAAGTCGAGTTGTACCAGTCAGCTGCTTCGGGCACATCGGTCTGCTCGCCCCAGGTCTGTGGGCTCGCTGCCGGCAAATCACAATACCAATCATAAAAAGAGCCACAGGCAGCGCCAATAAGGGAGAGGTATCGTGAGCCTGCGGCGTAAGAAATCATGGACATAGCAGGAATCGGGGAGAAGCCGAAAATACGGTCTGGACCCCATTTTTTAATGGTATAGACGTTGGCAGCAGCCATGATTTCGTTTACTTCTTCCCAAGAGGTGCGTACGAAACCACCCAAGCCCCTTACAGCAGTATAGGATTTGCGTTTTTTCTCATCAGCCTGAATGGCAGCCCAAGCCTCAACAGGATCTTTACCAGTCTTGCGTTCTGCACGATATAGGTCTAGCAGCCGTCCACGAATCAGTGGATGTTTAATGCGATGCGGGCTATATAAATACCAGGAGAATGAAGCACCGCGCTGACAGCCACGTGGCTCATGATCAGGCAAATCATCACGCGTGCGCGGGTAATCCGTCTGCTGCATTTCAAACGAAACCAATCCATTTTTAACAAAAATCTTCCAAGAGCAGCCACCCGTGCAATTCACACCATGGGTAGAACGCACCACTTTGTCATGTTGCCAGCGATGGCGGTAGACATCTTCCCATTGGCGATCTTCGTTAGTAACAATGCCATGATTGTTAGAAAAGGTCTCTTTGACTTTATCAAAGAATTTCAATCGATCCAGAAAGTGACTCATAATTCAGACTCCTTGGTTAATTCGTTTGCCGGCTTAAGGGTTTTTGATTTCGCTACCTGCACGCAGGTAGAACCACCAGTTCAATATCAGGCATATCGCGTAGAACACTGCAAAGCCATACATCGCCATCTCAGGCGTGCCGGCTTTGATCTGCCCCTTAATTACTTCTGGCGCGATAAAAGAACCATATGCCGCAACTGCAGAAGTCCAGCCCAGTACTGGCCCAGCCTGTACACGGTCAAAAATCACGCCCACCGTTCTAAAAGTAGAACCGTTGCCAATACCGGTCGCAGCAAATAATGCTACAAACACGACTAAAAACTGGGTGAAATAAATCTCTGGCGTCGCTGAATGATAGGCTTGCATCATGATGTAGCCAGCGTAGGTTGATGCCGCCACCATTACTACAGAAATAATTTGGGTGACAATAGAACCACCCACTTTGTCAGAGATCCAGCCACCGACAGGACGAATCAGCGCGCCGACGAATGGCCCAATCCAAGCGTAAGTGAGCGCAGATGGCGCAGCAGGATTCTTAATATGTGTCCAAGTTTGCGTGGCGGCATCAAATATATGCTGATCACCAAAGATTACAGTAATGGAAAGCGGCAAGGCCATCGAAAAACCAATAAACGATCCGAAAGTCACCAGATAAAGCGCGGTCATTGACCATGTGTGCTTGTTTTTGAAAATCGCGAACTGCTTAGCAATATTCTCTTTCATCGTGCCAAACGCTGCTAACTTCATGACCAGCAATGTAGCCCCAATGATGAGAGGCATCGCTACCCACATATTAAGCAATCCTAATCCTGTCGGCGCAGGTAGATATAAGTAAAGCCCTGCAATGGCTGGCAAAAAAGCCAGTGTGTACAACCAGGTAATCTTGATAAATGCCAACAAAGCCTTCCCAGCATCGGATGAGATAGGTAGCAAATTATTCATACCAAACCAGCAGAGTGCGGCTAACGGCACCAATGACAATACCCAAGCAAAACCTGCATTTTGAATAAATGTCGGTGTGCCAGCAGGAATCTTGCCGAATATCCAGCCACTATCTTTTACCAAAGTCGTCGGCTCGCCGCCCAACGCACCGAATACACCTACCGTCATCACCAGTGGAATCAGGATCTGCATGGTGGTTACACCGAAATTACCTATCCCAGCATTAATGCCTAACGCTGTGCCTTGCAGGCGCTTTGGAAAGAAAGTATTGATATTTGACATGGAACTGGCAAAATTGCCACCACCCACACCGGACCACAGCGCCATGAGCTGGAACGCCCATAATGGCCACTCAGGATGCTGTAAAGCAATGCCTGTACCGATTGCTGGGGTTAGCAGCATTGCCGTAGTGAGAAAAATGGTGTTACGGCCACCTGCAAGGCGAATGAAGAATGACGACGGAATCCGCATGGTCGCTCCCGCCAGCCCTGAAATCGCTGTCAGCGTAAACAGCTCATCTTTGCTGAATGGAAAGCCAAGGTTGCTCATCTGTACGGTGATGATGCCCCACATGAGCCACACTGCGAAACCACAAAGCAATGCCGGTACCGAAATCCACAGATTTCGGTAAGCTATCTTTTTACCTGTGGACTCCCAAAAACTATTGTCTTCTACGTTCCAGGTTTCGATATTGGTTGACATATTTTTTCCCCTAGTTAATACGGCTTAGATTGATACAGCTTGTTTTGCAGCTTGGCGTTCATGATGACGGCCAATCTTCACAGGACGCACTTCAGTCCAGTACATCCAGATCAATGACACCCAGATGACGCCAAACATCAGCATGAAGGCTGAAGTACGTACACCAGTCAAATCAAGCAAGGCGCCAAACATGATCGGCATTAAAAAGCCACCCAGCCCGCCAGCCAACCCAACTACGCCTGAAATCACACCAATGTTATGAGGGTAATCATCTGAGATATATTTGAAAACTGAGGCCTTACCGATTGCAAAAGCAATGCCCATGGTGAACATGACGATAGTGAACCATACTGCATTCAGACCCACGTGAAATGTTTGCGGTCCTTTTACAGTGACAATGGAGATATCGGTTTGTGGGTAGGACAGAAAAAACAGGCAAACCAGTGACACCCAGAGCACCCACCAAGTGACGGTATGTGCGCCGTATTTATCTGAGAAATAACCGCCCACAGCACGCAGCACGCCTCCAGGAATACTGAATGCTGCTGCCATCAACGCGGCTGTTTTTAAGTCGAAACCATACTCACCAATATAGTATTTGGTCATCCATAATGCCAAAGCTACATAGCCACCAAATACAATGGAGTAATATTGGCTGTACTTCCATACTTTTGGATCTTTAAGCGCCACCAACTGCTCACGCATAGTGACCGCTTTACTTGCTTTATGAGATGGATCAGAAAAGGTAAAAAACCAGAACAGAATTGCCATTACCAACATGAGGACCGCGTATACCTGTGGCACCATGGCCCAGCCATACGCAACAACAATGAGCGGAGCCACTAATTTGGTAACTGCTGCGCCTGTGTTACCTGCGCCAAAGATGCCCATTGCCAATCCTTGACGGTTTTTTGGAAACCAGCGTGCACAATAGGCTATACCTACAGTAAAAGATCCACCCGCTACACCTACGAACAACCCTGTCACCAGGAACTGCCAATATTCAGTACAGCGCGAAATAAGGAAAATCGGGATCACGGTTGAAAGCATCAAAACAAAAAACACGATGCGACCGCCAAACCTGTCTGTCCACATACCCAATGGAAGGCGAATGAGCGATCCGGTAAGGACTGGCGTTGCAATTAAGACACCAAACTCGGTTTCATTTAGACCAAGTGTTGCTTTAATCGGGATGCCGATGACTGCAAACATCATCCAGATCATGAAACACACTGTGAAAGCCAGCGTGCTCATAATCACTACCGACCACGCTTTATATTGTTGTGTCGCCATCATTCCTCTCCTACATTAATTGCATAATGCAAGATTAGGCTGATAGTGGTGGCACGCCTATTCTACTTAAGGATAGTTTTGCTGAAGCAAAAGAACTAGTTCTTTTGGATAGGAGGGGAGTTAATTATTTCTAGGCAACCAAACCGTGTTCCACGGCATAAACTGCAGCTTGTACACGACTGGTCAAATTGAGTTTGCGCAATATGCCTTGCACATGAATTTTGACAGTAGACTCCGCCAGATCAAGTTTACGTGCAATTTCCTTATTACTGATACCACGCGCCAGCATGGCAATAATCTCACGCTCACGCGGGGTTAGTTTTTCGAGGCCGGCCTCCGTACTACCAGACCCTTTTTGCCCTGTCCGCATCGCGTCAGCCAGCTTGCCTGCCATTTGCGATGACATGACAGATTCCCCATTTACAGCGCGGCGTATGGAATCCAGCAAAAAATCTGTCTCAATATTTTTCAGCAAATAGCCGCGCGCCCCTGCACGCAGCGCATCGAGCAAGTCTTCAGCATCCTCAGAAACAGTCAGCATAATCACCTCTGCCCGAGGTACTTCTTCCCGTAGCAATGGAATAGCTTCCAATCCACTGGTGCCCGGCATATGCAAGTCTAACAGTACGACATCTGGTTTTAGCTGCTTGGCACGCTTCACACCTTCCAGCCCGTCACCTGCCTCGCCCACGACCTCAAACCCTTCCTGGCGCTGCAACAACAACTTAATACCACTGCGAAACAAAGTATGGTCATCCACAATTAGGACACGAATTGGATTCATGCAGATTCTCTTTTTTGCTGTAGATCAGGAAGTATAAGGCAAATATGTGTTCCCTTGTTTGGCACTGAATCAAAAGTTAGTTCTGCACCAATGCGGTGTGCACGCTCACGCATGATCCGCAAACCCACATGACTGTCGCCGGCATCCCTTGCTGAATCAAACCCAATACCGTTATCACGAATATTGATGACACATTTGTTATCACAATGCATCTCAACCTCAATACTGCTGGCTTTAGCGTGTTTACGTACATTGGATAATGTCTCCTGCACAATGTGCATAATCTGCAAGACTTGTTCAGGCTCTAGCTCAGGCGCACTACCGTGTGCAATAAAAGCCGTTTTTATTCCGGTTTGCCCTTCAAACTTCTCTAACGCGCTACGAATTGCAGTTTCCAGATCAGTGCTGCCAATGCGCGTACGGAAATGCACCAACAATTCTCGCACATCATCATAGCTTTCCTGCACCCCTTCGCGTATCTGTGCCAGCCCCTTAAGCGCTTCAGCTATACGGTCTTTTTGTAAATCTTCCTGTAATAACTGAACCTGGATATTAAGAAATGCCAGCGACTGTGCGATGCTGTCATGTAACTCCTGTGCCAGCAAGTTGCGCTCTTCAGAAACCGCCACTTCTTTATCCAGCGCGGCTAATTCACGATTTTTGGCTTCAATACTACGCGACTTTTCTTCCACACGCTGCTCAAGCGTTGCATAGATATCCTGCAGTTCGCCCGCCATGCGGTTAAATCCGCTTGCTAATTCCCCGAGCTCATCTTTGCTGGTGACTGGCAAGCGCACATCAAAATCCGCCTCTGCCATACGTTGGATACCTTCTCTCAACCGCATCACAGGGCGAACCACCATATGCGAAAACAGATAAACCAGCAGCACTGTACCTACAAGTGCCAAACTAACCAAGGTAATCTGCAAAAAACGCAGCAAAGTAGTTGCGCGTGCATTACTGTGCTCTACCATGGACACCAGGTCATTAATGCCGGCAACAAACTGCTCAAGCATAGGACGATAACTCGCCAAATGCGCCTGTTGTTCAGTAAAATCAGTCGTATTGAGGATTTTTACAATATGGGGGCTGATGGTGGCCTGCCACGACCTGCGAAGCTGAGCCATCTGTGTCCTAACGCTTACATCTTTTGGCAGGAATAATGGCCGCTGAGGATCACCCTGCTCCAGTTCAGCCAGCGTCTTTTCGAACAAAACAATTTCATGATCAATATCGCTACGTAACTGCGTAGTAGGAATTTTTACTTGCTGTTCTAATAAATATGCAATGCGGTAAGAACGCATCCGCTCACGCCCTGCATCATTTATAGCAGCGGCGCCACCCTCCAGCTGCCAAGACACCAGCAATGTGGAGCCAATTGCAACCAATGCCACTAGAAAATAGAACACCAAGAGTCCAATGATTTTGTCACGGATTTTTAACCTAATCATAGGCAATTAATTCCTCTTCAGCGGTTAGAACTTACGGTACTGTACCATGCGCTCAGGCCCATGACATTAGGTTAACCAAATACGAGAGCAAAAAAACTCCCATAAATGATACTTAAAACAAACCTGTGAACAAACAGATTCAAAATTCAAAAGATACGATTCGGCTGCGTTAGCACCCAAACGAAAATGGCCTGCATTTCTGCAAGCCACTTTGATATTTGGTAGGGCGTGCGAGGATCGAACTCGCGACAAACGGATTAAGAGTCCGCTGCTCTACCAGCTGAGCTAACGCCCCATATTTTGGGAATAACATAATTATAAAACAAAAAGCCCAGTCATTTCTGACTGGGCTTTATATTTGGTAGGGTGTGCGGGGATCGAACCCACGACAAACGGATTAAAAGTCCGCTGCTCTACCAGCTGAGCTAACACCCCATTTTTTTGAGAACCGCGATTATGCTGGAAAGCGCGGTTTTGGTCAACGATTGATTTAATTTTAAGCCATAATTCTTAACTCTGATTTAATAAAAGCTGAGCGGCAGCAGCATTTATCGCATGTAAACTTAACTTATGTATTGAAATCATCAGTGAGTAAAAACCTTTCCCCTGATATAATTAGCGGCTAGTTAAGGAGCTTTTTATGAGAATAATATTATTGGGTGCACCCGGTGCCGGCAAAGGCACGCAAGCCACATTTATTAAAGAAAAATTTAACATTCCACAAATTTCAACCGGTGATATGTTGCGTGCGGCCGTTAAAGCAGGCACTCCGCTAGGCTTGGAAGCTAAAGCATTTATGGATAGCGGCGGCTTGGTGCCGGATAGCGTGATTATCGGTTTAGTGAGCGAGCGCATCAAAGAGGCAGACTGCGCTAACGGCTTTTTATTCGATGGCTTCCCACGCACAATTCCGCAAGCAGACGCAATGAAAGCCGCTGGGGTGATGATTGACTACGTGGTGGAAATCGATGTGCCGGATAGTGCGATTATCGAGCGCATGAGCGGCCGCCGTTCGCATCCTGCTAGCGGTCGTACATATCACGTTAAATTCAACCCGCCCAAAGTCGCTGGCAAGGATGATATAACGGGCGAAGACTTGGTACAACGTGAAGATGACAAAGAAGAAACTGTGAAAAAACGCCTTGAGGTGTACCACAGCCAAACCAAACCGTTGGTAGATTATTATGCAAACTGGGCCAAAAGCGGCGCTACTGGCGCACCAAAACATGTCAAAGTGAATGGCTTGGGAGATATGAATAGCATTCGTGACAGTATTTTCTCAGCACTTATTTAATTTACGTGACATCAAAAAAGTTTCATCTTCAGATTCTGTTGTTATGGGTCTTGCTGGTCGTTATCGGCCTGAATGGCCGCTCATACGTCCCCATTGATGAAACACGCTATGTCACAGTAGCGTGGAACATGTGGCTTAACAGCGATTATCTGGTGCCGTATCTTAACGGCATTGCCTACAGCCATAAACCGCCTTTATTATTCTGGTTGATTAATCTTGGATGGAAAATCTTTGGTGTCAATGATTGGTGGCCGCGCTTTGTGCCTTCATTATTTGCACTGGCCAGTGTGTTCATCACCCGTAAAATCGCAGGCAGATTATGGCCTGGCCAAGCAATTATAAAAGATAACGCCTCGCTCATCCTGATTAGCAGCGGTCTTTGGGTTGTCTTCTCTACCACATTGATGTTCGATATGCTGATTGCCTTCTTCACCGTGCTTGGCGTCTGGGGCATGCTCATCGCTGCGCAAGACCGTGGGATCAAAGGCTGGCTATTGCTTGCACTCGCCATTGGCGGCGGCCTGCTGGCAAAAGGCCCAACTATTTTACTTCAACTACTGCCCTTGGCCCTGCTAGCTCACTGGTGGAATGCTGACAATAAGCCCAACGCTAAAAACTGGTATTTACCCTTGTTTTGCTCGGTACTTGGCGGAGCTGCAATCGCATTGATTTGGGCGATTCCTGCGGGAATTCGTGGCGGTAGTGAATATGCGCATGCTATTTTTTGGGGTCAAACTGCTGATCGCATGGTCCATTCTTTCGCCCACGATCGTCCTTATTGGTGGTATGTCCCACTAATGCCCTTGCTATTATTTCCTTGGCTTCTTTGGGGCACATTCTGGCAGGGCTTATTCAGCCAAAACTTAATACGCCAAGAAGCTGGTGTACGCCTATGCTTTGCATGGGCAATTCCTGTGTTTGTAGGATTCTCACTCATCAGTGGCAAGCAAATACATTATATTCTGCCAATTTTTCCAGCTTTTGCTTTATTGATAGCCCGCTGCATTGAAAATAGCCAGACAATTCTACGCAAACACCTGTTGCCGATTTTCATTGTAATGATGGTAATAGGCATTATTTTTCTTGGCTTGCCTTACTATGCAAGCACCAACCCCAGCCATTCTGCCTTCTGGTTGCAGTCATTGCCTCCATGGCTAGGGTTATTAACCGTGCTTTTAGGATTAGCGCTTTACTTATCACCTGAGCAATCTGCGCCGCGCACTGTATCGAAAATCTCTTTATTTTCAATCATATTTGTTACCGTGGCTCAATTTATTATATTGCGCACGGCGGGCGATGCTTATGATGTGCGTCCCATTAGCGCCAAAATCAAAATACTGGAATCTCAACATATTCCAGTTGCCCACTCAGGAAAATATCCAGGCATTTATAACTTTATAGGCAGACTTGAACAGTCACCCACCAGTCTCGAAGCAAACGAAATAGAGCCATGGTTTGTCGCACATCCTAATGGGCGTTTAATTGAATACTTTCACAACAAAGAAGAGTTGGGTAGCCTGCCCGCAGAATATGCGCAAGCCTTCAAGGGCGACTTTGTTGCCATCATGACACATGAACAATGGCTTGTGAAAAAAGCCTCACAAACAAAGTAATTACAAGTATTTTTAGCCGCATATTAAGTTCGCTTCCAGTATAATCTCGTTTTATACTTTTCATTCTCGCAGAGCCATGCAGCAGCAATATCCATTCAAAAAAATCGAACAACAAGCGCAAGAATATTGGGAAGCCAATAAAACATTCGCTGCCACAGAATCTAGCAACAAACCTAAATATTATTGCCTTTCCATGTTCCCCTACCCCAGCGGGCGCTTGCACATGGGGCACGTGCGCAACTATACGATTGGTGATGTTTTAAGCCGTTTCCACAAAATGAAAGGCTACAACGTCATGCAGCCAATGGGCTGGGATGCATTTGGTCTGCCTGCAGAAAATGCCGCAATTGCCAATAAAACTGCGCCTGCCGTATGGACATACAGCAATATCGAGAACATGAAAACCCAGTTAAAACAATTGGGCTTGGCGATTGATTGGGAACGCGAGATTGCCACTTGCAAGCCGGAATATTACAAGTGGGAGCAATGGCTGTTTACTGAGCTTTTCAAAAAAGGCCTCATTTACAAAAAAACTTCTACGGTAAATTGGGATCCGGTCGACGGCACTGTACTTGCAAACGAACAGGTGATTGATGGTCGCGGTTGGCGTAGCGGCGCGTTGGTAGAAAAGCGTGATATTCCGCAATATTTTATGAAAATCACGGCCTATGCTGAAGAGCTATTGGACGATTTAGACAAACTCGATGGCTGGCCAGAGCAAGTCAAAACCATGCAGCGCAACTGGATAGGAAAAAGTTACGGTTGCGAAGTAGAGTTTCCGATCGTCGGCCAAACCGGTAATTTAAAAGTGTACACTACCCGCCCAGACACCTTAATGGGCGCGACTTATGTGGCGGTAGCCGCAGAACATGCGCTTGCTACTATGGCCGCACATAATAACCCTCAATTAGCCGACTTTATCGCCGAATGTAAGCGTGGCAGCGTAGCAGAAGCAGATGTTGCGACCGCCGAGAAAAAAGGCATGCAGACTGGTTTGTTTGTCACACATCCTTTGAATGGCGAGCAATTGCCAGTTTGGGTGGCGAATTACGTGCTTGCCAGCTATGGTGAAGGCGCTGTGATGGCCGTGCCCGCGCACGACGAGCGCGATTTTGAGTTTGCAAATAAGTTTGTCCTTCCGATAAAACAAGTATATGAAAATACTGTTGTATATACTGAAAAAGGTAAAAATGACTTCCCAAAATCCGAATATGAACACTTATATTTCGATACAAAATTATGGAAAGATTGGTATGCTTCAAAATCAGAGCACGATGTATTAACAGTAAACTCTGGCAAATATGATGCAAAATCATATCAAGAGGCGTTTGATGCTATCGCCTCAGATTTAGAAGCCAAAAATTTAGGTAAAAGGCGTACTCAGTTTCGCCTGCGCGATTGGGGCGTTTCACGCCAGCGCTATTGGGGCTGCCCGATCCCTATCATTCACTGCGTAAAATGTGGCGAAGTACCGGTGCCTGCCGAGCAGCTTCCAGTAGTGCTTCCAGAGAATGTGACGATGGATGGTGTCGGCTCGCCGATTAAAAAAGACCCGAGCTTTTACGAAACCACCTGTCCGACTTGCGGTGGTAAAGCGACGCGTGAAACCGATACGCTCGATACGTTCTTCGAATCATCCTGGTATTTTGCACGCTATGCCAGCCATAATTACAACACAGCAATGGTCGACGAACGAGCCAATTACTGGTTACCTGTAGACCAATACGTTGGCGGCATTGAGCATGCCATACTGCATTTGCTCTACGCCCGCTTTTTCAACAAGCTCATGCGTGATATTGGTCTGATTAAAAATGATGAGCCTTTCACCAACCTACTCACGCAAGGTATGGTGCTGAAAGATGGCTCGAAAATGAGCAAATCGAAAGGTAACACGGTTGACCCTCAACAACTCATAGATACTTACGGTGCAGATACTGCGAGGCTATTCATGATGTTCGCCTCGCCGCCAGAGCAAAGTCTGGAGTGGTCGGACGCGGGGGTGGAAGGTGCAAATCGCTTTTTAAAGCGCTTGTGGAAAGCGACTTATGAGCATTTGATTTTGGGTGAAATTAAAGCTTACCAAAGCGGTGAACTCACAACAGAACTCAAGAATTTGCGTTTGCAATTGCACCAAACAATTGAAAAGGTGGGTGATGACTACGGTCGCCGCCATAGCTTTAATACGGCGATTTCCAGCGTGATGGAATTGATGAACGCGCTTGCCAAAATTGAAGGCACGGATGAAACAACACGCAGCGTGCGCCAAGAAGTGCTGCAGAATGTCACGCTGCTGCTCTCGCCCATTGTGCCGCATATCTGTCAAGCATTATGGTCTGAACTATGCCCTGAAAGCCATATTCTAAGAGCCTCCTGGCCTATTCCTGATAAAGCAGCCATGGTGCAAGACACGGTAGAATACGTGGTGCAAGTAAACGGAAAATTGCGCGGCAACCTCACCGTTTCGCGAGAAGCTAGCAAGGATGCGATTGAAAAAATGACGCTTGAGCAAGCTTTTGTTACTAAGTTCTTAACAGATGGTGTAACTGTGCGTAAAATCATTGTTGTACCTAATAAACTTGTAAATGTAGTTATAGGATAACCTTGAGAATTGCCCCTTCGATTTTAACGTTTCGCACATGGTTGTGTGTATTAATACTTTTTTGCTTAGCCAGTTGCGGATTTCATTTGCGAGGTGCAACTGATTTATCATTTAATAGTATATATATTCAAGGTAGCACACTAGTCATCTCAAAAAATCTCAACAGAACACTTCACACTAATGGTGTGAAAGTGCTTGATAGCGCCGAAAACGCCGATTTACTGCTGGAAATGATAGGTGAAGAGAGCGAAAAACGCATTCTGTCGCTAAGTGGTAAAGGTGTTGTCAATGAATTCGAATTGTATTACCGCGTGCATTACCGTACTAAGCTTGCAGGGGCAGAACTGTGGAGCCCAGTACAAACGATAGAAGCACGCCGCGATTTCTCATACAGCGATGCCAATTTGCTGGCAAAACAAGGTGAAGAAAAGCGTTTAAACGAAGGCATGCAGAGCGATGTCATCAGCGGATTGATGCGCAGACTGTCTGCCTTAAGAAAATAATCGTCTAAAATAGCTGCTAAAATATATGGCGCGCTTAGAACAACACCAACTTAAACAGCAGCTTGCACAACAATTATCGCCACTATATGTATTGGTAGGCGATGAGCCTTTAGCACAAAGCGAATGCTTGGATGCCATACGTCAAACCGCACGCAGGGAGGGTGCCGATGAGAGGACAAGTTATATCGTCGAGCGCAATTTCAATTGGCACTTACTCCAGCAATACGCGCAATCCCTTTCACTTTTCTCTTCTTTGCGAATCCTAGAAATTTATATTCCTAGCGGAAAACCTGGCATTGATGGAGGTAAAGCTTTAACCGAGCTCGCTACAAATCCAATTCAGGACGCCACCACGATTATTGTACTGCCAAGTCTGGAGCGAGAAGCTAAAAACAGCGCATGGTTTAATGCATTGCAAAATGCCGCTGTACTAATTGAATTGAAAGAGATAGCGCCTAACCAGCTCCCGCAATGGCTTGAGCGCAGATTGGCAGCGCAAAATCAAAGCACTGACACAGCTTCGTTGACATTCATCGCGCATCAGGTAGAAGGCAATCTATTGGCAGCGCATCAGGAATTACAGAAATTAGCTCTGTTATATCCATCTGGCGAAATCAGTGCTGAAGCCATACGCGAGGCTGTGCTCAATGTATCACGTTATGATGCATTTCAACTCGGTGAGGCAGTATTAGCTGGCGATGCAGACCGCACTTCGCGTATTCTTCAAGGCTTGCAGGACGAAGGCGAACAGCCTGTTGCTGTAATGAATCCTCTCATGTGGATATTGCGGCCTCTTGTGCGGATTAAACAGGCCGAGTTGCGTGGCGAAAACGTAATGAGCGCAATGACCAATGCACGTATTTATGGCGATAGGCAATCACTGGTAAAACGCGCTTTGACACGTCTTAGCTTGCGCCAACTAGAAGCGGCATTACAAAAACTATGTGATATCGACAAAACTGCCAAAGGCGTGATGCAAGGCGATGCCTGGCTGGAGCTATCGAGGCTATGTTTTGGACTTGCCAAAGTGCGTGGACGCTAAGAGAGCTAAGCGCAGAAAACAAGTATAATATCTTTTATGGACATTAAAGATTACATGCAAAAAATGGGGGCTGAAGCACGCAAAGCTTCGCGCAACATGGCGAGTGCCAGCACCAACACCAAAAACCAGGCATTAACATATATTGCCAACGCTATTTTGCGCGAAAAGTCTGCGCTGCAAATCGCAAACAATCAAGACTTGGTCACGGCCCGCGCCAATGGCTTAGACGCAGCGATGCTGGATCGCCTCATGCTTAGCGAGAAATCTATCCACGCCATGGCAGAAGGTTTGCTGCAAATTGCAGCCTTACCTGATCCTATTGGCGAAATGAACAATTTCAAATATCGTCCAAGCGGAATCCAGGTAGGCCAGATGCGCGTACCTTTAGGCGTGATCGGCATTATTTATGAGGCGCGGCCAAATGTCACGGTAGACGCGGCAGGGCTTTGCATTAAATCTGGCAACGCAGCCATTTTGCGTGGCGGTAGCGAGGCAATACATTGTAACCAAGCACTCGCTAAATTGGTGCGTGAAGGTTTAGAAAAAGCTGGTCTGCCAACATCTGCCGTGCAAGTGGTTGAAACCACAGACCGTGCTGCCGTGGGCGAGCTCATTACCATGAAAACTTTTGTGGATGTCATCGTGCCACGCGGCGGCAAGGGTCTGATTGAGCGCATCAGCAACGATGCACGCATTCCTGTAATCAAGCACTTGGATGGAAATTGCCACGTGTATATAGATGATGATGCGGATTTGGCTAAAGCGCTGCCGATTCTGGAAAACAGCAAAACACAGCGTTTAGGAACCTGTAACACCGCAGAATCACTGCTGGTGGCGCGTTCTGTCGCTAATTCAATGTTACCAAAATTAGCTGACATGTTAATTTCCAAGGGCGTTGAAATTCGCGGCTGCGTTGAAACCTGCGCATTGGTGAAACAAGCCATACCGGCGTCAGAAGAAGATTATTACACAGAATTTTTGGCGGCGATAATCTCCTGCAAGGTGGTAGATGGGCTTGATGAAGCGATTGCGCATATCAACCAATATTCATCGCAACATACAGAAACCATTGTCACCGAGAACTACACCATGGCGCGCCGTTTCTTGCGAGAAGTTGATTCCAGCAGCGTAATGGTCAATGCCAGCACCCGTTTTGCCGATGGCTTTGAATATGGGCTGGGTGCCGAGATCGGAATTTCTACCGACAAGCTGCATGCACGCGGTCCAGTCGGGCTGGAAGGCTTAACCTCGCTTAAATATATCGTATTGGGTGATGGGCAAGTAAGAGCCTAAATCGCACCATGGATACGCTCAGCCATGCTCTTTGGGGCTACGGACTATTTGGCTACAAGCGCTATGCCGCTCTAGCTTTGTTTTTTGGAGCTATGCCGGATTTGATTTCATTCGGCACGTACATTTTCATGCACGCCTTGGATGGCGGTTGGCAACCGGGGCCGCCGCCAGTGGAGACTCTTCCAGACTGGCTTTTTACCAGTTATTCACTTGGTCACAGCTTTATTATTTGTTTACCTATCATTGGCTTAGTTGCTTTGTGGCGCAAAAAAATCGCCTTTGCAATGCTGGCATGGCCATTTCATATCGTGCTGGATTTCCCATTTCATACATTCGAATATTTTCCAACTCCAATTTTATGGCCGGTTTATGACTTTAAAATAGATGGTATTGCCTGGTCGCACTGGTATATATGGATTCCTAATGTGGCAGGCTTGATTTTATTGTTTTACTATCGTCGTCGCCATAAATACCGTCAACAACAATGAAGAAACTTATTGGCCTTTTGGGTGGCACATTCAATCCAATCCACTTTGGCCATTTGCGCATGGCGCAAGAGCTTGCAGATGTGTGCAGTTTTGATGAAGTTAGATTTATTCCTTCTGCCAATCCACCGCACAGAAGCGCACCGGATGTTTCCGCTGAACATCGAGCCAGAATGGTGCAATTGGCGATTTCCGACAATACCTTATTCAAGCTGGATACACGCGAGCTGGGGCGTCCAGGTGCTTCTTACACCGTTGACACCTTGATCTCACTGCAAGATGAATTCGGCAACAATGTTGCGTTTTGTTTAATGATGGGCAGCGATGCTTTTGTAAAACTTGACACCTGGCACCAATGGCAAAAACTATTGGATTACTGCCACATCATACTGGTACAGCGGCCTAACATAACACCTGAGCAACCCAAATTATCTGCAGAACTTACAGCACTTCTGCATGATCATTACACCGAAAATGTGGATGATTTATCAGAAAAATCAGCTGGATATATTCACATGCAACAGATTACCGCGCTGGATATTTCTGCAACAAAGATTCGTCAAATGCTCGCAATAGGCAGCGATGCAAGGTATTTGCTGCCAGACAGCGTGCTTACGTATATCAAGCAACATCGGCTTTACGAACAAACACAAACCGGGATTTAAACTGAAAACCCCAAACTGAACAGTTTGGGCTGCTGAATACGCTGCGATAAACTAGCAGTATTTTCACATAAGGCAAACATATTGCTATCAACTTCATTCGCCACCCAGCCATGCAAAGTCAGCTGTCGTGCTTTTATGGCCTCGACACTCAGCAATGCATGATTGATACAGCCCAGTTTCATCCCAACCACTAACACGATAGGTATATTCAGAGCAGCGGCCAGATCAGCTATAGTCTGTTGATTATTTAATGGCACCAGAAAACCGCCCGCACCTTCCACAATGACGATATCCGCCATTTCTGCAAGCTGGTCGAAAGCTCGCTTAATCACTTCCATTTCAATCTTAACGCCCGCCTTTTCTGCTGCGATATGCGGCGCGATAGGCTCTTTAAAACTATAAGGATTGATTAACTCGCGCGGTACAACGACATTGCTTGCTTGCGTGAGTCTGAGTACATCCTCATTCATCCACTCCCCGTCCACAAGCTCGCAACCTGCAGCCACGGGTTTCATGCCAACCACTTTGTAGCCTTGTGCGGCATAATCACGAATGAGTTTGCAGGCAACATAAGTTTTACCTATGCCGGTGTCTGTGCCTGTGATGAAAAACGCCTGTATCATTTACGCTTAATAAAAGTGATGGGGGAAACACCCTGCCCTGTTGATCTCATGGATATTGGCTTCCAGGCATGTCCATATATCACTTCGAAAGTTGCAGGCAGCTTTCCATCGGTACGGAATTTCTCGTAGTTATCTGACAAATTCTGCAGAAAACCTTTGCCCAACAAGCCACGCGCACGGCCATTGGTTGCGTTATGCGCACCTATGGCTTTCAGGTCTTTCATCACGCTTTTAATATCGTCATAGGTCAATGTGTGGCGCTCCACATCGAGCACCGGCGCACTGAAACCCGCACGCGTCAGCGCATCACCAATATCGTGCATATCAATAAATCTACTGACATGTGTATGACCGTTGTTGCTGGCAGCGCGTAGCTCTTTCAAAGTGTCTGGACCAAATGTGCTGAACATGAACAAGCCGTCAGGCTGTAGCACACGCGTCACTTCACTAAATGCGTTATCTAAATCGTTACACCATTGCAAGGCGAGATTAGACCAAACCAAACCCATGCTTTCGCTCGCTATCGGCAAACTTTCGATATCTGCGCAGATAAGTTTTTTGTTACCGAAAATCTTTCTTAAAATGGGTTGCTGCACATATGTTTTTTGCAGCATCCCCAGTGCAATATCCAGCGAATATACGTTTGCATGAGTAAATCTGCTTTGCAATCCAAAGCTGCCGTGTCCAGTGCCACAACCTGCATCCAGTATAGCCTGTGGCTTTATTTTCACCAGATCCAGCCGGCTCAGCATTTCCTCACGCACCAATTTCTGCAGAACAGCCGCCACATCATAAGTATCGGCCGCACGGCTAAATGAAGCACGTATACGCGCCTTATCTAACAGGTATACGTCGCTCATGAGGTCGGTTCTAAGAATTGATTGAGTGCTTCAATAAACTGTTCGCCATGCGATAAAAATGGCGCATGTGCTGCACCAGACATCACACGCAAGAAGCCCATCGGCAGTTGCTGCATCATCCAGTGTGCTGCCTGCACCGGCGCAAGGGTGTCTCTATCGCCATGTATGAGCAATGTGGGTTTACGTATATTAGCTGACTCTTCACGCAGGTCGGACTCGAGTAAAATGTGCAAAGCACGCAGCAAAGTGGTTTGTGTAGGCGTAGGTTTGGTATCAAAACTTGCGCGCAACTGCTTAATGGTACTGCGTGCATCGCTTGCCTTCATGCATTGCAACGTTAAAAACTGCAGCACGGCATGTTTGTAATTCGAGTTCACGTTATGCGCAAAGGTGTTAAAGTTTTCAGGATCAACACCTGCTTCCCATCCGGGATGACTGACAAAACAAGGTGTTGAACTCACTAAAACCAAACGGCGGATGCGATCAGGCTGGTTAAGTGCAATGCGCTGAGCCACCAGACCGCCAAGTGACCAGCCCAGCACATCAGAAACGCCAGGAATCGTCTGTGCAACTTCATCTGCCAGCGCATGTAAGTGATAAGGTTCGATTGGGCGACTGCTGCCCATGCCAGGCAAGTCGACCAGATACAGTGTATATTTTTGTGATAGCCGCTTGACTAAAGGCTGCCAAACACCGCTATGCATACCCCAGCCGTGAATCATCACTAGCGGTTGACCTTGACCGACGATCTCTACATGACAACTCATTTCATCACCTTTTCTGCTTCATTTAACGCATCCGCCAGCAGGACTACATCCTTTTCGGTATGCGTGGCAGAAAGCGAAATCCGCAATCTTGCCGTATTCACCGGCACGGTTGGCGGTCGTATTGCCGGCACTAATATTCCCAAAGATTGTAAGTGCTCACTTAAAGCCAGCGCCGCCTGGTTACTGCCTATGACTAAAGGCTGCACTGCCGTTTCAGATGGCATCAACTGCCATTTATTTAAATGTAAATTTTGTTTTAAGGTTGTAATTAAATGCTGTAAATGTGCCCTTAAATCATCGCCCTGCTCTATCAAATTGACAGATGCCGCCAATGTGGCAGAAAGCGCCGGCGGAGCCGGCGTGCTGTAAACATAACTGCGCGCTTTTTGAATCAGGTAATCAATCACCACCTGCTCGCCTGCTACAAAAGCACCTGCTACACCAGCTGCTTTGCCCAATGTGGCCATCATAATGACGCGGGGCGACTTTAGTTTAAAATGACTCATGCTGCCTTTTCCATGCTCCCCCAGCACGCCAAATCCATGTGCATCATCAATGTATAAATAGGCATCATATTGCTCGCACAGACGCAAATAATCAGGGATTGGCGCAATATCCCCATCCATGCTAAATACCGCATCCACAGCGATTAGTTTATGTTTTGCCTTACTTGCTTTCAATAACTTTTCAAGTGCGGCTACATCATTGTGTGCAAAGCGATGAAACTCGGCTCTGGATAAAATGGCGCCATCATTCAGGCATGCATGATTCAGTTTATCGCAAAACACCGCATCATCACGCCCCATCAGTGCGCTGACCACTCCAATATTCGCCATGTAACCTGTTGAAAATACCAACGCAGCTGGCATGCCTACAAATTTGGCCAGTTTTTTTTCCAGCTCATCGTGGTAGCGGTGATGACCGGTGATTAAATTGGAAGCACCGCTGCCCACCCCGGATTCGCCCGCTGCCTGTTGCATCGCTGCGATCAGCTTTGGGTGATTGGCCAAACCCAGATAATCATTGCTGCAAAATGACAAATATTTCTTGTCATTGGCGACAATATGCTCTGCTTGTGGAGAATCCAGCAGCCTGCGTTGACGCAATAAACCATCTGTTTTACGCTGGTTTAGTTCTTTTTGTAAGGCCGCAAGCATTAGATTTTATTAATGCCGAGTGTGGCAAAAAGTTTTTTATCTCTTTCTGTTTCAGGATTGCCTGTCGTCAGTAATTTTTCACCATAAAAAATGCTATTGGCGCCCGCAATAAAACATAGCGCCTGAATCCCTTCGTGCATACTTTGGCGTCCCGCAGAAAGACGCACATAGCTTTGCGGCATGGTGATGCGCGCCGCTGCTATCGTACGCACAAATTCAAATGGATCCAACTCTTCAGTGCCATGCAAAGGTGTGCCTTCTACCTGAGTGAGCAGGTTAATCGGCACACTTTCTGGCGGACGCTCCATATTTGCTAACTGCGCCAGCAAACCGGCACGCTGAGTGCGCGATTCACCCATGCCGATAATACCGCCACAGCACACATTTATATCAGCCTCACGTACGCTGTCTAAGGTATCCAGCCGGTCCTGATAAGTACGTGTGGTAATCACATCGCCATAAAATTCTGGTGCAGTGTCGAGGTTATGGTTGTAATAATCCAGCCCAGCTTCTTTTAATTGCGTGGCTTGGCCGTCTTTCAACATGCCAAGTGTTGCACAAGTTTCCAGGCCCATCGCCTTAACTTCGGCAATCATTTTAAGCACAGGCTCTAAATCTTTTTGTTTAGGACTGCGCCAAGCGGCTCCCATGCAGAAGCGGCTTGCGCCATTATCTTTGGCTTCCCGTGCGGCCGCCAGCACATCTTCCAATTGCATCAGCGGCTCATTTTCTACATCGGTATGGTAACGTGCTGCTTGCGGACAATAACCGCAGTCTTCGCTGCAGCCTCCTGTTTTAATAGATAAAAGCGTACTCACTTGCACCGCATTTGGGTCAAAGTTTTCGCGATGCACCGTTTGCGCACGATGAACCAAATCGCTGAATGGCATTTCAAACAATGCGACAATATCATCTACGCTCCAGCGATTTACAACTTTTGCTTCACATGCACTATTTTTAAGCAAATCCGTGTTTATAATGGTTTCTTGGGTGGCTTGGGCAGAATTTTCCAATCTCGAACTCCCTGATATGTGATTCATTTTATTGAATATTTTAGCTGAATTATACGCTGTAAACCAAAAACAATGCAAATACTAAACAATTGTATAAAATATAATCAAATGTTCAATATCGATAAAATTACACATGCCATTTTTAGACAAAAATGTCTGTTATGTGCATCGCCAGAGACCAATATCCATGCGGTCTGCAGGGCATGCTTAAATGACCTTCCTTGGCATCCAAACACATCTTGCCCACAATGCTGCTTAAGCAGCAACGGGCAATTGTGCGGCAGCTGCATCAGCTCGCCGCCAGATTTCGACGTCACTCGCAGCGTATTTTTGTACGCTTACCCGATTGACACCATGATGCAACGCTACAAATACGGTGACATGCTCACACTTTGCACATTTTTTGGGCAGATGTTAAACGAAAAAGTTAATTTGAAATCTGTGGATTTAATAATCCCCATGCCCATGCACCCAGCGCGCTTAATAGAGCGCGGCTTTAACCAAGCACTTGGAATTGCTAAAATTTTAACCAAAAACCACAAAGAAAAACTTGATTACAAAAGTGCAATTCGACACAAACTCACGCCGCCGCAAGCCAGCCTGCCGTTGAAAGACCGTGTTAAGAACATCAAAGGGGCATTTAAAGTAAATGCCAACCTGACGGGCAAACGCATCGCCATTATCGATGATGTGATGACCACGGGCGCCAGCTTGAACGAACTCGCAAAAATGCTTAAGAAAGCAGGTGCAAGCCATGTAGAATGCTGGGTAATTGCACGTACGCTTCCACACAAATAATATGTTTAGTATCGCACTTTTTGAACCCGAAATCCCACCCAACACGGGCAACATCATTCGCCTATGTGCCAATACTGGTGCGGCTTTGCACTTGATTGAACCGCTAGGGTTTAAGCTGGAAGATAAACAACTAAAACGTGCAGGACTGGATTATCACGAATATGCGAATTTAACTTTGCATAAAAATTGGACTGATTTCAAACTTGCGATGGCAGGCAGACGCATGTTTGCAATCACCACCAAAGGCAGCCAAAACTATGCAAAAGTGAATTTTAAAGCAGGCGATGTATTTGTTTTTGGGCCTGAAACGCGCGGCCTACCGGAAGAAATCCGCAATGAATTTGCACCTGAATTCAGGCTGCGCTTGCCTATGCTGCCTGAAAGTAGAAGTTTGAATTTATCGAACAGCGCAGCAGTATTACTGTATGAAGCCTGGCGGCAAACAGGGTTTGAAAATGGCTGCTGATCGTTAAAGAAACTCGGATCTTTGTTCCCGGCCAAGTAAATCCATGACGGCTTGTTTAGCCGATTTTCCATGCGCCAACGCCAGATTAACCTCGCGAGTAATCGGCATCTCCACGCCGATATCTTCCGCACGGCGCATCACTTCGCGTGCCGTATTCACGCCCTCAGCCACATGCCCTAATCCTTGCAGAATATCAGCCAAATCTTTACCGCTTGCAAGCTGCAGACCGACTTCCCTATTTCTTGAGTATTGACCTGTGCAGGTCAAGATTAAATCCCCTACACCTGCCAAACCCATAAAGGTTTCTGTTTTTGCGCCAAGCGCTACGCCAAAACGAGTAATTTCTGCCAACCCGCGTGTAATCATGGCAGCGCGCGCATTGTTGCCAAAACCCATCCCATCGCTGATGCCGGCGGCAATCGCCATTACGTTTTTAAGCGCACCGCCGACCGAAACACCAATCACATCGGTGCTGTTATATACGCGCAGATTATTGCCATGGATTAAATTAGCTGCTTCAAGGGCGAAATCTGCATCGTTAGCTGCCAGTGTAACGGCTGTAGGCAAGCCGCGTACCAATTCTGCTGCAAAACTTGGCCCAGACAATGCACCCCATTTATGATTTAGGCCTAATTCTTCTGACGCAACTTCATGCGGCAATTTTGCGGATTGTGGCTCTAAGCCTTTATGCGCCCAGATAATCGGCTTGGTAGATTTTAACTTATTGAGTTCTATTAAAATATTGCGAAAACCCGCAGTTGGCACTACAGATAAAATGAGGTCGGCATCCTGAATGGCAGCGCCTAAATCATCTTCAACTTGCAGATTGTCATTAAAACGAAAATCGCCCAAATACATGGGGTTAGCACGCGCCTTTCGCATACCGGAAACGTGACCGCTATTTCGCGCCCATAGCGAAACTTGATGTTGATTGCTGATGTGCATTGCAAGCGCCGTTCCCCATGCACCCGCGCCTAAAACAGCTATTTTACTCACTTAATTTGCACCCCAAACGTTTGCAATTTGCACAAAACCTGTAATGCCATCTCGATGTTTAATCTTGACCCAGCCATTTTTAATACCAGAAGATACCAACTCTAACACTACATCTTTTTCTACAGTTGCAAGTAATGGCGATGCTGCATCCTCAGCCGATTTAATTTCGGTTTTTGCCAACACCAGCAAAGTACGTTTGTTACTGAGGTTTTTTCCTTCCACCCAACTTAGGGAGCCTAATTGATCGCGCACCTTTATCCACGCACCTAAATCAACAATGATTTCGACTGGATAGCCGCTATTCAAAATATAAAGCTTACTCGCTTCAGATGAAGGGGCATCGTACAAAATAGCCTTGGCAGGTCCAATTGAACGAAACTCTAAAGCCGATGCAGAAAAAGAAAAAACCAGGCCGGCAAGCGCCAAGCCTAGTAATGAAAGTGGTTTACTAAAATTAATTCGGTTTTGCTGCGGCATTTTCAGCTTGTTGTTTATGCTGCATATACAATGCTTCAAAATTAATCGGGTTCAACAGCACAGGCGCAAAACCTGCACGGGTTACCATATCTGAAACCGCTTCACGTGCGTAAGGGAACAAGATATTGGGACATGTTACAGCAATAATAACTTCCAAATTTTCCTCTGGTACATTTCGGATTGCAAAAATACCAGCCTGAGTCACTTCTACCAAAAATGCCGTTTTTTCACCAATTTTAGCGGTGACTGTCACCTTGACTGTTACCTCAAATACACCCTCATCAAGTTTTTGTGCGTTATTGCCCAACTCCACACCCACTTGAGGTGCCGTACGTTCAGTAAAAATTTGTGGCGCATTCGGCACCTCGATAGACGCATCTTTTACATATAGTTTTTCAATACCAAAACCAGGTTGTGTATTTTGTTCTGCTTGGGCTGCTTCATTTGAAGCGGCGTTATTTTCATTTGCCATGTAAATTGTTCCTAAAACGAGTTATGTTTGTTGTGATTAGAATAATCGTGCATTTTAGCTTTTTATTGGCTTTTATTCAGCAATATTATTTAGACGACCATTTTACTCAGCGAGCAAAGGATCAAGCTCTCCCGCCAAATCCAGTGCCCGCAGATCATCAAAACCGCCGATGTGTCGATCGCCGATATAGATTTGCGGCACAGTGCGCCGACCCGTTTTTTGCATCATTTCGATGCGCTGTTCGGGCTGTAAATCCACGCGGATTTTATTGATTTCCTTCACGCCCTTGCTCATTAGCAGACGCTCAGCGTTTACACAATATGGACAAACCGCCGTTGAGTACATGAGAATTCTTGGCATGATTTTTAGACTTTCACTAAAGGCAATTTAGCTTCTACCCAGCCATCTAAGCCGCCCTGCAAATTATGTAATTTGCTAAATTGCTGTGCTTGCAGAATATTGCAGGCCGCTTTGGAACGCATGCCTTTTTGACAGTGCACCAGCACAGGCTTATCTTTAAACTTTTCAATTTCTTTTAAACGGTTTGCCAGCTCGGCTACAGGAATATGTTTAGCCCCCTGAATATGCCCACTTGCAAACTCAGCTTCATCCCGCACGTCTAAAACCAGGGGCTTGCTACGATTCAACATCATCACAGCTTCAGTTGCCGAAACATTAGGGATGCCACTTGCCCCACGATTCAAGGATGGCCATAACAAGGCAACGCCTGAACCAATCGCCAAGCCGATAAGCAAGGCATTCTGTTTAACAAATTCAAATACCGTCGATTCCAACTTATTTCCTTTAAATTTAAATGATGTTGAATTGCAACAATTTCAATAGAAATTTTGTCTGATTGCATGCGCATTTATCAGTCGGCCATTATAATAGATAACTTAACCGTAATTTTAAAGATTTTAAAATGAAAACGACTCCGGTCATATTGTTAATTTTGGACGGCTTTGGTTATCGTAAAGATTCCCAGGACAATGCGATCGCACTGGCGAACACTCCAAATCTGGATGCACTCAAAGCGAACTATCCAAACACGCTGATTAACGCCTCTGAGCATTATGTTGGCCTGCCTGACGGACAAATGGGCAACTCAGAAGTGGGGCACCTAAACATAGGCGCTGGACGCATTGTGTTTCAGGATTTTGAGCGTATTAATAACAGCATTAGCAGCGGCGAGTTTTTTCAACACCCGGAATTATGCAAAGCCCTACAACAGTTAAAGGCGACCAACAAAGCACTGCATATTTTTGGTTTGCTATCGAATGGTGGCGTACATAGCCACCAAGATCACATTCACGCCATGCTGGAGATGGCTGCCAAACAAGGCCTGAACAAAGTCTATTTACACGCTTTTTTAGATGGTCGCGATACACCTCCCGTGAGTGCGGCGCCATTTATTGATGCTTTAGAAATGAAAATCAAATCATTGGGCGTTGGTAAAATAGCTTCCATTAGTGGCCGCTTTTTTGCAATGGATCGTGATAAGCGCTGGGAGCGAGTAGAAGCCGCCTATACCATGCTTACCGAAGGCACGGCCGACTTCACCGAGGTTTCTGCTAGCACAGCGCTGCAAGATGCCTATGCGCGTGGAGAGACTGATGAATTTGTTAAATGCACAGTAATTCGCCAGCCAAACGAAGCACCAATCCATTTAGAAGATGGCGATTGCGTGGTCTACATGAACTTTAGAAGCGACCGCGCGCGCCAGCTTAGCCATGCTTTACTAGCAGAAGAGTTTGACGGCTTCCACCGCCGCCACGTCCCTAAACTTTCAGCCTATTTCACCCTAACCCAATTCGATAAAAAAGAAGTGAAGGCGATACCGATTTTTGCGCCATATACGGTCAAAAATACCTTTGGTGAATATCTACAAAATTTGGGTTTAACGCAGCTACGTATCGCAGAAACAGAAAAATACCCCCACGTGACGTTCTTTTTTAACGGCGGCGAGGAAACTGTATTTAAAGGCGAGGACCGTATCCTGGTGCCGTCCCCTAAAGTTGAAACCTATGATTTGCAGCCCGAAATGAGCGCACCGGAAGTCACCGACAAACTGGTGGAAGCCATCCTTAGCAAAAAATATAACGCCATTATCTGCAATTTTGCCAATTGCGACATGGTGGGCCATACGGGCAATCTGCAAGCGGCCATTAAGGCAGTAGAAACGCTGGATATCAGCGTTGGACGCGTGGTTTCCGCAATGCAGAGCATCGGTGGGGAAGTGCTCATTACAGCAGATCATGGAAATGCTGAGATGATGCAGGACTACGAGAACCATCAACCGCACACACAGCACACTACCAATTTAGTGCCTTTAATTTATGTTGGCCGCAAAGCAAAGATAGCTGAAACAGGCGCGTTATCAGACTTGGCGCCAACATTATTGCAAATGATGGGTGTGCCTCAACCTGTCGAGATGACAGGCAAAAGTTTACTTAAATTTAATGCTTAATGGATTGCCAATGAAATGGCTGGCGATATGCCTGCTATGTTTGCTGACATCAAACAGTTATGCCGCAAAAAAAATCGAGACAGCAAAAGAAGACTTGAGTGATTTACATGAAAAAATTGAATCGCTAAAAAAAGAGCTGGACCATAATCAGGAAGCGCATAAAGAAGCTGCAGACGAACTAAAAGAGTCTGAAACTGCCATCAGCGCTGCCAACAAAAAATTACGGGAAATTAACCAAAAACAAAGACAAAACAGCGATAAGCTAAATCAGCTAAAAAGACAATCTTTATCAATCAATGAGCGCTTAAGCAAACAGCAAAAACAACTTAGTGCATTGCTTTACCAACAATATGCGCAAGGCAATCAGAGTTATACCCAGCTTATCTTACAAAGCAAAAATCCCACTCAAATCGCGCGCGATGTAAAATACTACTCTTACATTGCAAAGGCGCATGCCAAATTAATTGATGACATGCAAAGCGGGCTTAGCAAAGTCAAAGCATTAAACGAACAAACAACTGCGGCACTAAACGAGGTGGCCGATTTGAAAGCCAGGCAAGAAGCTGAGCGCAAGGAACTTGAAAAACAAAAACAGGAAAAATCAAAAGTCGTTAAAACACTTTCCAAGCAGATCTCTACACAACGTGGAGAAATTAAAAAGCTCAAACGCGATGAAAAAAACCTGTCGGACCTGGTAGAAAAATTAGCTCGGATAATCCCAAAACCGAGTAAAAAAAGCCTCAGAAAAAAACAACTAAAACCGGCAAATAGTGAAGGCAATGATATATCTGGCGAAGTAGTCGCTAAAAATGAAGCTACCCCTAGCAATGTTTATTCTGGCAACGACTTTTCATCATTAAAAGGTAAGCTCAACCTGCCGGTGCGCGGAGAAGTACTTAATCGCTTTGGCAGCACCCGCGAAGATAGTGGCGTCTCCTGGAAAGGCTTATTTATCCGTGCAGCAGAAGGTGCTGACGTGAAATCCGTTGCCAGCGGTCGTGTGGTATTTGCCGACTGGTTACGCGGCTTTGGCAATATGATTATTGTCGATCACGGCGGTGGTTACATGAGCTTGTATGGAAATAATCAAGCGGTACTAAAAGGCGTAGGTGACGAGGTAAAAGGCGGTGACGCCATTGCTGCTGTTGGCAATAGCGGTGGTAATGAAAGCAATGGTTTATATTACGAACTACGCCGCCAAGGTAAACCGTTTGACCCCTTGAGTTGGAGCATCATCCGCTAAGGAACAAGCAATGTACCTGAAAGCAGGTACATTGCTTGTCTGAACATAAAATTAACTGGCAGGTGCCGCCTCTGGAGTCGGTGCAGCTTCTGGTATAGCGGCAGGGGTTTCCCCAGGGATTGCTGGCAATGGCGTGTTTGCTAAGGCTTCCGCACTTGTTTTATCTAACTCTTCTTGCGTTTTGGTAATCCCCGGAACACGCTCTTCAGCAGTAGGTTCGTATCCCCCAGCCTCCACTGCTTTAGGTGCAGCGGGCTCGGCAGCCGGTGCCGCAGTCTCGCTTGGAGCAGCTTCTTTGGCAGCTGGCGCAGTTTCTTCCGTAGCCTTTTCACCACAAGCAGTTAATAATAAAGCTGTTAATAATGCTGATATATACAGTGACGATAATTTCATAAAAACTCCAAATTACAAATTAAAATTATTTAGATTACTTGATAGCTCAAGTACGAGATTTCATTTATTTGCATGCAAAAAATAAGCCATAAAAATCTAGTATTATAAATTGATCTACGGCTTCTTGAACTCTAGCTGGCATAATCTGCCGCTATCATACGCCCTTTAGCATAGGCTTCCTGTTCATAAGTGCTTTTGAAGTATCCGTTTCGACATGACCACAAGTAATCCCATAGTCCCATCCCGTGCAGAAATTGCGAAACATGTACCAGTTCGTGACCAAGCAACTCAATTCCACGCAGAGTATTTGGTTGATAAGCACCAATACGAAAAAAAATACGGTGATAAAGAACCACCGCATGCATGTCCGTGCGGAGCCAAAATGGCACTTTCCCATCTACAATACGCGCTTGCTCTAGCACTATCCGGGCAAAATATGGCCCAAAAATAGTGCGTTCCTGCACCGTTAAGGGTCGGCCTTGCTCAAACAAAAAACTAATCCCCTATTGCATGCAAAATAATACGCCGCATAGCGGACATATGTCGGTGCTCAAACAAAAAGATACCCTGCCATTGTCCAAGCGCGACTTTGCCGTCAATTATCGGGATTGATAAACTAGTTTGCGTGAGGGCAGTACGCACATGTGCCGGCATATCATCCGGGCCTTCCACCGTGTGGATAAACAGCGCATCACCATCAGGCACAAGCCTGGTAAAAAATGCTTCCATATCCACCAGTACATCACTGTCATAATTCTCGTTAATCAACAAGCTGGCAGAGGTATGCTGAATATACAGGGTCAACAAGCCGGTGTTTAAACCAAGCCGATTCGCCCAATTAAGCACTTGCTGCGTAATATCATACAAGCGGCGACCTTGAGCTTGAACATTGATTTGCTGAGTAAATTGACGCATAAGGTTTTTATATTAAAAAACCTAATTATAAAGAAAAGCCTGAAATTTAGGTGTGTGACTAAACTTTACCACCAAAATGGGTAACCGTAGCTCAGGCCCCAACCAAAGCGCGGACCATAATAGGGTCTACCATAAAATGCCCCAAAGCGCGGCCCCCAAAATGGATCGTAAAACCGATGTCTACCAATTTCTCGCTCGCGCTCCAGCAACTTTTGCGCCGCGCGTTTTTCCTTTTCGCGCTTATTCATCTCATCTGCAATAGCGTTTTGCTTAGCTAACTCGTTACTTTGCTGAATATAATCCAACACTTTAGAATCTACGCCCTGCTTATTCAAATCCACTGTTTGGCTAGGCGTAAGCTCGTAACGCGAATTACTGATTTTGATTTTTTCAATGATTTCATCAGGTGTTTTACCAGCTTTGCTATCCGCCACAATTTCATCCAAAGTCACGGTGGCTACCGGTGGCGGTATCAATTTAGCCAATTCTTCCGGTGTGATTCTGTCTACATCACCTTGTTGAGCACTAGTGCTGGCACAGCCAGCCAGCATAAGCGCAATACATATTGAAGTGATCTGACAGTATATTTTCATTTTAAACTCACTTTCTTCAAAACTGGTGATGCACGTGCAATACTTGCATCGAAATCGTGCCGTTTTAATTGGTATAAACCCAGAACTTTTTTCACATAGGTACGTGTTTCCTTGTAAGGCGGCACGCCTTTGTGTCGATCTACGGCGCCTTCACCCGCATTGTAGGCGGCTACTGCAAGGGTTACATCACCTCTAAAATATGAAAGCAGCCAGCGCAGGTAAGCCACACCACCTCTAATGTTTTGTGATGCGTTATACGCATTTTTTATATTAAAACGCTCTGCCGTCGCAGGGATAATCTGCATCAGCCCGCGCGCATCTTTATTGGACTTTACCGATGCTTTAAAGTTAGATTCTGCAGTGATAATGGATAACACCAACTTTGAATCTACCTTGTACCAATCTGCAATTGTATCTACCAAATCCACTACCCAAAGTTTGTTTTTTGGCAGCTTGGCGACATAAGCATCAATGGCTGGTGAGCCTTGTGAGCCACCATATTGGCTTGCTGGCGCATGTTCTGGCGCAACAGCTTCAACCACGCAACGTGGAGTATCATTGGTTTTAATCTCAATGGTTTCCAGCATCTTCTGTGCTTCAAAATGTCCATGCATAGAAGCGATACCAAATAAATTGGCGGCATAATCACGATTGGCCGGCACACCGCGTCCAAACGCATACAGCATTCCTAGCCGATACATGCCTTCAGCACTGCCGTAGCGCGCTGCTTCACAATACAAATTGGCGGCTTTCCATGCAGACTCCAAGCCATTGTCTTCGGTCATCCCGTCATTTAACAAGATGCTCGCACGCTCAAGAAAATCCCGCACAACCGGCGGTTCGTTATCAAACGTCTCCAACTCAGCCTGTGTATAGGCAAAAGAACTCTGGCTTGTAAAAAGCAAACTTACAACTCCAAGCCAGAGCCTCACATTTTTGTGCATTTATGCCTTATTAAATGTCATCTTGCCTGCTGAACAGTCTATTATGACTGTATCTTTCGCCACAAAATTCCCTGCAAGAATTTCGCGCGCCAGAGGATTTTCTATCTCACTCTGAATTGCGCGTTTTAATGGCCGTGCGCCATACACCGGATCGAATCCAGCACTTGCAATTTCAGCCAAAGCTGCATCTGTAATCGTCACATCAATATCCAGTGCATGCAACCTATTTGTGAGGTATTGCAGCTGAATTTTTGCAATCGATTTCACATTAGCTTGGTCTAAGCTATGGAAAACGACCACCTCATCAATACGGTTGACGAACTCAGGCCTGAAGTGTGTTTTTACCTCGCCCATAACCGCCAATTTCACCACTTGGTAATCCTGATCCGCCATACTTTGTATCATTTGCGAGCCCAAATTAGAAGTCATGATAATCACCGTGTTTTTAAAATCTACGGTACGGCCTTGGCCATCAGTTAATCGTCCATCATCCAGCACTTGTAATAGAACATTAAATACATCGGGGTGTGCTTTTTCTACCTCATCCAGCAATATGACAGAATATGGCTTACGACGCACCGCTTCAGTCAGCGTGCCGCCCTCTTCGTACCCTACATAACCGGGAGGCGCGCCAATCATACGTGCAACAGAGTGTTTCTCCATAAATTCACTCATGTCGATACGAATTAAATGATCTTCAGAATCAAACAAAAAGCCAGCCAATGCTTTACACAGCTCAGTTTTACCAACACCGGTAGGGCCTAAAAACAGAAAGCTGCCATAAGGACGGTTTGGGTCACCCAAGCCGGAACGTGAGCGACGGATTGCATCCGAAACCAAACGCACTGCCTCATCTTGACCCACTACACGTTCATGCAGTTTGGCTTCCATGGTGAGTAATTTTTCACGTTCACCCGTCATCATTTTGCTCACCGGGATGCCCGTTGCACGGCTCACCACCTCTGCAATCTCATCTGCACCGACTTCAGTGCGCAGCATTCTGTTCTTGCTTTGTTCAGTGCTTGATTCCGCACTCGAAGCCTGTTTTAACTGTGCCTCAAGTTGCGGCAATTTACCATATTGCAATTCAGAAACTTTTTGCCATTCGCCTTTACGCGTGGCTTCTTCCATCTCAAATTTCACTTTTTCGATGGCTTCTTTAATATGCGCAGATCCTTGCACTTGGGCTTTTTCAGCTTTCCAGATTTCTTCTAAATCTGCATATTCTTTTTCTAATTTAGTGATTTCTTCTTCAATCAAGCCAAAACGCTTAATCGAACCTTCATCTTTTTCGCGACGCACGGCTTCACGCTCAATTTTAAGCTGAATCAAGCGCCTATCAAGTTTGTCCATCACCTCCGGCTTGGAATCGATCTCCATTTTGATACGGCTGGCAGCCTCGTCAATCAGATCAATCGCCTTGTCTGGCAGGAAACGGTCGGTAATATAGCGATGAGAAAGTTCTGCCGCTGCCACAATTGCGGGGTCAGTAATCTCGACACCATGGTGTAATTCGTATTTTTCCTGTAGGCCGCGCAAAATTGCAATGGTCGCCTCAACGGTTGGCTCATCAACCAATACTTTTTGGAATCGCCTTTCGAGTGCGGCATCTTTTTCGATATATTTGCGATATTCATCTAAAGTCGTTGCGCCAACGCAATGCAGTTCACCACGCGCAAGAGCAGGTTTGAGCATATTGCCCGCATCCATCGCGCCTTCTGCCTTGCCCGCGCCGACCATAGTATGGATCTCATCTATAAATACAATAGTTTGACCTTCATCCTGCGCCAATTCCTTCAGCACAGATTTCAAGCGCTCTTCAAACTCGCCACGGTATTTGGCTCCTGCCAGCAAAGCGGCCATGTCCAAGCTCAACACTTTCTTATTTTTAAGACTTTCCGGCACTTCACCGTTTACGATACGTTGCGCCAAGCCTTCCACAATCGCAGTTTTACCCACACCAGGTTCACCTATGAGTACGGGGTTGTTTTTGGTGCGGCGCTGCAACACTTGGATCGCACGGCGAATTTCATCATCACGCCCAATCACAGGATCTAGTTTGCCCATTCTTGCGCGCTCAGTTAAGTCTAAAGTATATTTCTTGAGGGCCTCACGCTGACCTTCGGCCTCCTGACTATCTACACCACCATTGCCACGAACCGCATGGATACTGGCTTCCAGAGCAGTCTTTGTAAGGCCATTTTGCTTAAGTAATTTTCCAGTTTCACCTTTGTCATCGGCCAGCGCCAGCAAAAACATCTCGCTTGCAATATAGGCATCGCCACGTTTCTGCGCAAGTTTATCTGTAACATTTAAGAGGTTATTCAAATCACGCGAAATTGCGACTTCACCGCTGGTATCGGGCGATTTCGGCAAGTTGTTAATTGCTGCAGTTAAGCCAGTTTTAAGTGAGTTTAACTGCACGCCAGTACGTGCAAGCAAAGACACTGTGCCGCCGTCTTCTTGGTTTAACAAAGCTTGCAACAGATGTTGCGGCTCTATAGCGGTATTATCAGCACCCAGCGCAATACTTTGGGCATCATTAATAGCCTGTTGAAATTTAGTAGTGAGTTTATCGAAACGCATATTTCCTCCTTAAAAGTCTGGTTACTTATAAGGTGGGGCAAGTTGCAAATTTTTCAATATCAAGGTTGTTTTGGATTCACATCCCAACTACGGCCTTCATCGTTAGAAACCGCCTGCATATTTACAGTAATGCCATTTTCAACTTGCTGCCAAGTCAAATTTAAAGTGTGGCCATCAAGCTTAATCTTTGGGGTAATTGGCTTAAATGCAGTAATGCGTTTTGGTGGACTTGACACCCAAGCTTCACTATCCATGCGCGCATAAAATAAACCTGCAGATTCCATCCATAATAGATGCCAACCCCAAAATTTTGCTCCTGCACCCGCTTGCATAATAGCTAATGGTTTAAAGTAGCATGTCGTTACTGCATCCCCTCTACCAAACGTTACGCGTTTTAATCCGGCAGGAAAAGTTGGCGGCACTATCACCAAATCCGACTTATCATCAATAATTGCTTGTTTAAAGGTGTACTTCCCTTGCGAAAGAGTGGCGCCATCCGTTTTATTAACGCTTATCTCATCACAACTTTCAATCGCATTGACATCATGCCAAAACAAACAAAAAAAGATCCAGATGGCTAATTGCTTCATTATTTTAATATATCCAAATTTACAAACACCACTCAAATGAAGTACTTAATTTCAATCTTGATAAAGACATGCTTCCTGCACTTAAGTTTTAGCGCTTTTGACCGATAAGAATTTACTACATTAATTTTACTTATATTACCAGGCAACGTGGTTTAGCTACTTTTTAGCATAAATTCGTGCCGTTTTATTAAAGATGCAAAACAAGTGAAAAACTCAAGAAAATTAGATCAAGCTATGCTGGCTAAAGATCGCGAAGGCTCTCTGGACCGGCTGATTGCTTACGAACCTATGCTTGCAAAATACTTGCTGAGTTCGCTGCATGGTGTAGCAATTATTGCACTAGACACGAAATACAACGTTAATTACGCCAATGCTTATGCCATAGAAATTTTTAACCTAAATTCAAGTCAGGTTGAAAATGAAGCCGGCCAATTACCGCCAGCAGTATACAAGAACATCGTGGCCAATCTAAAAAAATCTAATACAGATTTTGTACTGCAGTACGCATTAAACAACGAGCTACGCACATTAAAAGTTTTTACTTCTCAATACACCTCACTTGAAGGCAAAAAATCGGGCTGCATACTCCATATGCATGACATCACAGACAGAGTAAGTACTGAATTGCAGTTACGTAAGACCGAAGAGCTTTTACGCAGTCTGATTGATGCCAGCCCGGATTTGATCTGCTTCAAGGATGAAAAAAACCGTTGGTTGATAGCGAACGATAGCAGCCTAGAGCTGTTTCAAATCAACCGGCAAGATTATGAAAACAAAACTGACATGGAACTCTCTGGTGTCGCAGATCCTATTTTCAAAGAATCCTTTCGTCATTCAAGAATAACCGATGAGCGCGCCTGGAATTCGGGAAAATCTATTAGAAATGAAGAAACCATCGCACTTCCGCATGGTGGTGAAAAAATATTGGATATCATTAAAGTTCCACTTTTTAATGATGATGGCAGCCGCCAAGGCTTGGTGACGCTTGGCCGGGACGTAACAGAGCGTAAAATGGCTGAAAATAATTTGCGCGATCGCAGCGCTGTGCTGGATGCACTCATTTCATGCGATTGGTTACTGCATTCTGCAGAATCATGGCATACAGTTGCTTCTACAGTATTACAACAAATATGTCTTGCGTTGCGCTTCACCCGTGCCGCCATTATTGAAAACGCTAACTCTAAGAATAGCGACGGAATGACTGCCAATAAGTCAGTCCATTCTAAAATATTGCACAAATGGTCTATGCCAGGTTTTATCAATCCCCGCAATAATCTTGAATCAATAGACTTTAATAGTAAAAGTTTAAAACGCTGGAGCGACGCTCTTCAACTTGGCAACCCTGTTTTTGGTGACATTAAGGATCTGCCAAGCATAGAGCGCAAAATCCTTAAGCAGCATGATACACAATCCATCGTCATTGTTCCGCTTTTCTCTGGCAAAGAATGGTGGGGGAATATTGTCATCGAGCGCTGCCATGATTTGATAAAAACGACCCCTCAGGAGCTTGGCTCCTTAATGGCAATTGGAAGATCATTAGGCGTAGCCATTCAGAGAGAAAGTGCAAGCAAACGATTAAATCAGGCAAAAATCGCTTTTGACAGTGCAACTGAAGGCATCATGATTATTGACAATAACGCCTGTATTACTGCAATTAACAAAGGCTTTACTGAAATCACCGGATACACTGAAGACGATGTAATGGGTGCCACTCCAAAAGTTTTACAAGTAGGCCAGGACAATTTATGGCACAGCTTATTTAATGAGGGGAAATGGTGTGGTGAGGTATCAAATGTTCGCAAAAACGGCGAAACCTACCAAGAATGGCTCACTATCACTGTTGTTAAAAATCAGGAAGGGCAGATTATTAATTATGTGGGCGTTTTCGCAGATATCACTGAGCAAAAACGCTCGCAACATAAACTAAACGAACTGGTCAACCATGATCCGCTGACAGGCCTGCCTAACCGCCGGCTTATGAATGAATTGTTGGAACATGCTATTAAACGTGCTGAACGTGAAAAAAATCAAATCGCACTTTTGTTTATAGATCTGGATCGTTTCAAAGCCATTAACGATAGTCTTGGACATCAGGTTGGCGACAAGTTGCTTTACGAGGTTTCAAAAAGAATCTGCCTTGCTATGCGTGAAAGTGACGTAGTTGCACGATTGGGCGGCGACGAGTTTATGGTCATGATGGACATGATCAATAGCCAGGATGATGCTGAACTCATCGCACAAAAAATCATTCACGCCCTGCAATCTGAGTTTGTTATCGATGGTAAAGAAATTTTTATCAGTGCGAGTATTGGTATTTCAATATTCCCAAAAGATGGCTGTGATGTAGATAGCACAATCAAAGCAGCGGATATGGCGATGTATCAGGTCAAGAATAAAGGCAAAAACAATCATAGCTTCTATTCGGCCGAACTCAGCAAAGACGTCGTCGAACGCTTTACTATGGAAAGCCAGCTTCGTCGCGCCTTGGAACGAAACCAGTTTGAGGTGTATTACCAACCACAGGTATCACTCATCACAGGAGACATTATTGGCGCAGAAGCACTCATACGCTGGAATCATCCGGAGCTAGGCTTGGTTTCACCTGCCAAGTTTATTCCTGTAGCAGAGGAAACCGGCTTGATCGTACAGATAGGGGAGTGGGTACTTCGTCAGGCAGCAATTCAAGCCATGCAATGGATTAAAGCAGGATATGCCATGCAATGGATTTCAGTCAATGTATCAGGTATACAGGTAATGCGCAGCAGCTTCGCCGACACGGTTTACGGTGTTCTGATTGAGACAGATTGTGATCCAAACTTGCTAGAACTGGAAATCACCGAAAGCACGGTGATGCAAAATACAGAATTTGTGATTGATACGTTCGACCGCATCAGAAAACTGGGTGTACGTTTAGCGATTGACGACTTTGGCACGGGTTATTCTTCACTGTCGATTCTCAAGCGATTGCCACTCGATAAGATAAAAATCGATCAATCTTTTGTGCGCGACCTGCCGCACGACCATGACGACGCTGCGATTGCTAGCGCTATTCACGCTATGGCATGCAGTTTAGGATTTTCCGTCATCGCTGAAGGGGTGGAAACCGAAGCGCATGCAGAGTTCTTAAAAAATATGGGTTGCAAAGAAGCACAAGGTTATCTCTACAGCAAACCTGTGACTGCCGCAGAGTTCACCCAATTATTAGCAACAAACAAACATCGAGGTAAACAAAATGCATCCTAACCAACCCAATTGCATTGATGTCTGTCAACTTCAAGTCGGCTTGTACGTTCATCTTGATCTAGGCTGGATGGACCATCCATTCGCCCTGAGTAACTTTAAGCTTAAGGACGAAGAGCAAATTTTGAAAATTAAAAAAATTGGATTAAAAAAATTACGTTATGACCCGAAACGAAGCGATTGCAGCCCTTTGCCCATACCAGAGAATGATTCTGTTGAAGCCGTAACTCCAGAAAAAGAATCTCAGGCTGATTCAAAAACAATTGTCGACAATGAACCCAAAGCTATAGATGCAAAGTCTGAGCGTTTGATACAACTGCAACGGTCTATTGATGAAAGCGAAAAGAAATTTGTTATCGCTAGCGATATTGCTGGAAAAATTACAGATAATATCCTAACTGACCCGAAAACCTCTATAGAACAGGCGTCTTTATTGGTAAACGACATGGTGGATACTGCGCTGATGGAGGGAGATGTCGCCATCCATGCCCTGAATGGCAATCAATCAAGCGATAAGAATTACCAGCACTCCCTCAATGTCACCGTACTCGCACTCATGATGGCAAAATCCATTGAAATGTCTAAAGAAGACGTACGTCTGCTAGGCATGGCAGCTATATTTCATGACATTGGTAAAGCTGAAATCGCCAGTAATATTTTGATGAAAAAGATGCCGCTGACTAAATCGGAGCAATTGCACTACGAACAACATTGTGAGATTGGTGCACATATGGCACAAGAGGTTGGCCTGCCTGTCCGTGTTGGTAAAATCATCCTGCAGCACCATGAGCACGTTGATGGTTCCGGTTTTCCAAATCGGTTAAAAGCTGAACAAATTGATCCGCTTGCCAGATTGGTCGCACTGGCAAATGGCTATGACAATCTGTGCAATCCTGTTAACACGGCATTAGCCAAGACACCATATGAAGCTTTGGCGCATATGTATGCCCACCAACGCACCAAATTTGATGAAGCATTACTCAAACACTTGATTAAAACGCTTGGTATTTATCCGCCCGGCAGTATCGTACAACTATCCACCGGGGTACATGCAATCGTCATTTCAGCAAATCCCAATAAGCCTTTACGTCCATATGTAATGCTGCATGATCCATTGATTGACAGGCAAAAACCACGAGTACTGGATTTACGTGAAGAGCCGAACATCAACATCAGTGGCTGTCTGCGCGCGAGTCAACTGCCAGCGGAAGTACGAAATTACTTAAATCCTCGCAATAAAATCAGCTATTTTATGGATACGGAATTATCAAAAAATAATGACGAGCCAAAAGAAAGCACTTAACTTCAATTCTGCTTTCAACTGAAAGCAGAATTCATTGATTAACTGTAGGATCTGTTATAAAACCTATTTTGACCAAGCCTGTTTTAGCCGCATCGGACATTACGATTGCGACGTTTTCATAATGCGTGAGTTTATCGGCACGTATATGCAGCTCAGGTTGTGGGTCTTTTTTTGCCTCAATAGCAAAACGAGTTTTAAGCGTTTCTTTAGTGACAAGCTCTCCGCTCCAATACAAGCTGCCATCTTCGCGAATACCTAGCTCTATGTGATCCGGCTTGGTGATGTTAGGATTACTGGAAGCTTTGGGTAAATCGATTTTTACAGAATGAGTAAGCAACGGTGCGGTAATAATAAAAATCACCAGCAGCACCAGCATCACATCCACTAGCGGAACGACATTGATTTCCGCTTTGGCGGCATGTTGTTGTGAGTTAAAACTGCCGAAACTCATGATTTGCTGCCCTTGTCTTCGTTGCTACCAGCCGTTAGCAATGCAAATAAATCGTGTGCAAAGGCATCTAGTTTTACAAGCCACATGCGGTTGCGACGATTAAATGCGTTATAAGCAAACACAGCCGGAATTGCCACTGCCAAACCTATCGCAGTCATAATCAGCGCCTCGCCTACAGGTCCTGCTACTTTATCCAATGTGCCTTGTCCACTCAAACCAATATTGACAAGGGCGTGATAAATAGCCCACACCGTGCCGAATAGCCCAATATAAGGTGAGGCAGACCCTGCCGAAGCCAGCACCGTTAAGCCGTTTTCACAGCGCGCTGATTCTTGATCGATGCCGTTACGAATGGCGCGCGTCATAAACTCGGACATTCCCCCGGCTGCAATCAAGCTTTGGGCACTACGTTCATTAGCATTGCGAAAAGCAGCCAAGCCTTCCGCTGCAAGATTTGCAAAAGCATTATCTGGCTTGCGCTGCTGCAAACTTGTGTTAAGTCCATCTAAAGTGTCATGCTTCCAGAAATTCTCCAAAAATGCCCGCGCCCGCCGCGCCTCAAGCCAATTTGCCAGCGTTTTAGTAAAAATTAAATACCAAGTTGCAACTGACAAAATAAGTAAAAATACCAACACGACTTTACCCATCGTATCTACTTGCGCAACGAAGTGCGCCAAGCCTAATTCATGCGACATCTCAATTCCCTTCTAAAATAAAATCAAATGGCTGTAACGCCACTGCACGTACAGCCTCACCATTGCGAGTCGCCGCATTACAACGCCAACTTTTTACTGCTTCAAGCCCCGCCTCATCTAGGCGTTTAAAACCCGAGCTTTCCGTTACACGCGCCGAAGTAATGCGGCCTGTTTCATCTAATTCCACACGCAACACTACACGCCCCTGCTCACCCATACGGCGCGAATTTGCAGGATAATTTGGTGGCGTTCGTTGTGGGCAAGCAAGCGACAACTCTGACGACATCACTACAGGCGCTGGCGGACTTGAAGGGGCCACTGGCTCTGGCACAGGGGGTGCTTCTATTATCGGCTCTGGCGGCGGGGCAACTGGCTCAGCGGCAGAAATTACAGGCGCCTCAGAAACCAATACTAGTGCAGGCTTTGGCTGCTCAACAGGCTTTGGCTTATCGAGTTTTACCTTTCGCGGCGGTGGTTTAGGCGGCTCAGGCCGCTCTTCTTCTTTTTTGGGAGGAGGTGGGTTAATCAAATTTACAAATAATGTCACAGCCTCTTGTGGTGGTGGAATCAATTTATAACTCATTGCCGCATAAAACAATGCACCATGTAAGGCTAGTACTAGCAACAGACTAACGAGTTTCTCTAAACCAAATTTATGCAAAACTGTAAACATTCAGACCACGTTCAGTGTGGCTGTCCACAAATGATCGGAATAAATAATGGTGTATTTTGTGCAAATAGCATTGGTTTCAAAGTTGCGCTTGATACCAAGCTACCCCAACTAACAAGTGCTGTACGTAAACCATGTTGGGGAGCTATGTCTGTCCATGCCAACATAAGTCCAGCTTCATTGGCAACCATCTGCGGGACACCAGTATCGCGACCAGCACTAACATCTGTTATACGCTGTATCGAACCAAGTGAGCCATTCACATGGACAGTGCGAAGCGCTAAATTCGACTTTTTAGTTACGCTATCAGCAACAGTCATCCAAGATATAACAGCTGTATTATTGTCCCGCCAAACTAGGCCAATGCGGCCAAGTGGTGAAGCATCATCAATTTCGACTGGCTTACTAAAACTTTTTCCACCATCCTTGGAAAAGGCAGCTCGTACACGCGGGCGATTACCCTCCGCACTAAACCACGCGGCTACCACTTGCATACCCCTTGCGGAGACAGCAGGGCCATTAACAGGACAACCTTCTATGTTCCAGCCTTCCGCACCCAATGGTGCTGGTGCAGTCCATTTATCATCACGTAAAAGAGAGATGTTATTATCGCGAATTTCATTATCTGTTCGACCCCGCCAAACTGCCACAGGGCCTGCTGAAGTAACTGCCACTGATGGCCAGCAACATGTACAAGTGTTATTGTCTATGGCCTGTTCGGCTTCCATACTTCCATCACGATGGATAAGCGTATAACGCAGGCTAAAATTACCAGATTTTCCAGGGTGTTTTGCAAGGTCTATTTTTTTGACATAATCACGCCCGTCGAGCCAAATAATGCCTGCGTCACCTTTTATAGGAAATATTGCTGCAAAACCATGCTCAGCCTCCGCGCCATCGCGGTGCGGGTGGCCAATCTCTCGCCAAGTTAGCCCTGCATCATTTGAAATAGCTAGTGCAACATCGTAGTCAAAAGTTTTTCCACCTTGCTGTTTAACTAGCCAGTGAGCCATCCAAAATTGATCATCAACTGCAACTACTGAAGGATAGTCTGCCCAATTAACAAACCAATTTGCACCATGCGCAACCTCTCCTTGTCTAATCCAGTGCCCATCATGCAATACGGCAAACTTCAGCGCATGCCCTTCCCCTTTAGGCTCCACCCAGCTCATCAGCACATCACCATTCGGCAAAGTTCGCAAACGTGGTAATCGGCTACCCGCCATTGCGGGTACTTGGACTGATTGTAGCCTCAGCTCAGCTTTACTGTCAGACGCGGTATTTTTCAGCCCCGCGCTGCAAGACAAGCCTGCCAAACAAAACAATACAATGACAAATTGATATTTCAAGCGTTATCCATTATTAGTAAGCTCATTAAAACTTTGCGCTCCATGAGATTTCTGCAGCACGTGGCTCGCCTAACATAAATTGGTTTCCACTATTATAAGTACGATCCGCATACAGCTTATCAGTTAAATTACGTACAGATAACATCAACTCGCCTTTACCTAGTTTGTAGCCTAAACTAGCATCATATGTAGTGTAACCATCCATATATTTGGTGGACGTATTGGCATTATCGCCGCTGCGCTTACTAACAAAATGCGAGCCTAGGCTAATTCTCCAGTCTGCATCAGGGCGATAAGTAAGCCATAGATTGGCAGTTCTTTCGGGTACATCTGGCGGTAAATTGCCTGCACGTGACACAGCAACACCACTTACACTTTCATAAAATTTATCAAACTCAGCATTGAGTATGGAAGCATTACCTTCAACTGCCCATTGGTCGGCTGGACGTAAAGCCGCTGTCAGTTCTATACCCCGTGAGGTTTGCTCACCAATTTGTATGCTTTGTCCAGGGTTAAGTGGGTCACGTGTTAAGACATCAGTGCGGTTAATATCAAACAATGCAACCGTTAATTCACCCAAATTATCAGGCAAGCTACCTTTTAAGCCGATTTCTTTTTGCTTAGCACGCCCTAATTTAAAGTTTCTTTGTGCGTAAGTAAGCGTCACCAATTGTGAAGCTGGCTCTAGCGCATTAGCCCACTGACCATAGACAGTGAGTGAAGGTAAGATGTCATAGACCGCACCCACACGATATGAATTCCCCGAATAACCCTTGCCAAATGTGGCTGGATTAGTAGGAGTTGCTGCACGTAAATTATCAGAATCTAAATCTATTTTATCGTGCCTTGCAGAAAGTGATAATTTCAACTTTTCAGTTAAATTCAAATAATCTTCTGCAAAAAATGCTTTTTGTACCAACTCAGTTTTTCTATTTGGCAAATAAGCTGATGTTGTAATAAAAACACCTGATTCTGGGTTGATAAAATCTACTGAGCTTGCCGGGCTAGCGTAAGGTGCGTTATTAGTGCGCAAATGTTCATTGCGCGCAATGTCGTAACCAACCATCACACGGTTACGCATATTGCTTAGCATGTGGTCAATAATAAGTTCCGTGCGATTACCATAAAGCTCTTGGTCATGCTTAATGTTTAGGAAATCACCTCTGTCAACTCTACCTGTTCCTGTGTTATAAGTGTAGATCTCGGAATTTTTCCAGTAGCGGTTTTCATTATTGTAGTAAGTTTCGTTACGTACTTTAATTTTGTCAGTTGGACTCCATTCAAGATTTAATCGTGTCCAATTGGCTTCTTTGTCCATTTGGTCATCTTCAACATTGTAATTATTGTAGCGTGTGCTTTTCACTATCTTGCCATTGATATGTGGCGTACCAAAATAGCCTTCACCATCATCTTGATAATATTCCTCAGACAACGTCACCTTGATAGTATCCGTTGCCTGCAGTGCCAATTCACCCGTAAAGTGCACATAATCATAAGATGAGTCATCCACCCAGCCATAAGAGCCTTTATTCGCGCCCTTGTAGCTAATATCTGCGCGATAAGCCAGCGCATTGGTGGCTTTACCACCCATACCTAAACCAATGGTTTTGGTATTCCATCTGTCATAAGCCAGTAATACTTCATTTTCCTCGCGTCCGTCAGCCGCCTTGGTCACAAAGTTGACAGCGCCCCCCACTGTGCCTATACCATGCTGCATGGATGACAATCCTTTAATCACCTCAATACGGTCATAATTAAACGTGCCACGCGGCGTAATCGCCAAACCAGGATAGCGCAAACCGTTATAAAGCGGCTGCAAAGTATTTGAAAAACCGCGCATCGATATGCAAGTCACGCCAAAACACTGTGATGCCACTACGCCAGCAGAATTAGTCAAAGCTTGTTGTGTGGTGCTATTGCCGCGCTCACGCATAAGCTCGCGTGTAATCACATCTATACTTGCCGGAGTTTCTTGTACAGTTAAGCCCAAACGACTACTTGCGTTGACTGGGAGATCCAATGGTATTGAAGTATCAATTGCTTTAGTACGAATCTGCATCGGCTCCAATTGCGTAGCATCTGCACCCACTTGCTCTGGAACTACTTCCTCTGCTACTGCCAAATTGCTACAAAGTAGCAAAGTACTTAACGTTAATTTTTTAATCATTTTCCTCTCCTTTTATTTTAATTCTTAATCGCTAACCTAGATTGACATAGCGTCTTTTTGCGCGTTTTGCGGTTTGTTTGGCCGTATCCACCAATCCAGAAAACATATCATTTAAAAACTGCACTACTAATTTGGGAGCTTTCTCTGGCGACCCTGCATCAAATGGCGGCTCAGGGTTATATTCAAGATAGAGCTGCACCGCCTTTGCGTAATCCTCGTTGCGCAATAGCGATACGATTTTCAGCCCGAAATCAATACCTGCGGTAACACCACCGCCTGTAATGCGGTTTCTATCCACCACCACTCTTGCTTTGGTTGGGGTCGCACCAAGCTCAGAAAGCACATCTAGTGTTGACCAGTGAGAAGTAGCTTTATAGCCTTCTAACAAGCCTGCAGCACCCAAGATGAGAGAGCCTGTACATACACTGGTGATGTAACGCGCAGTCTTGCTTTGCTCCCCCAGAAACGCCAATACTTCCGGATCTTCCATCATTGTAAAAGTGCCTGGAACGCCGCCCGGCACAAACAGTACGTCGAGGTTTTTTGGGCAATCTTTAAACGTGATAGTAGGCTTCACTGGAATAAGGACAGGGTGTTCAGGTTTTTCATTGCCGACAGGGTTAATATCTTTCCAAACCAAGTGAATATCGCGATTCATTAAAGATTCAAATACTGCCAAAGGTCCCACCAGGTCTTGCAAAAACATGCCTGGGTAAACCAGCATGCCGATGGTTAGCTTTGCGCCCCCAGTGAGTTCTGCATATTGCTGCATTGCATCCATATGCTGCTGGTCAGGTGATTCCTTTGTAGCAGCTTGTACTTGTCTTGCCGGCTGAGCAGCGCTTGCTGTGGCAAGCTTAGCCAATGCCATAGCGGCACTGGCGCTTGAGGTGAATTTGATAAAATTTCTACGGTCCATCTTAATATTTAAACGATGCAGTTAAATATGCAGAAGTACCAGAATCTGGCCTTACACGACCGCCAAAATAATTGTAATACTGGTAGTAATCTTCATTAGTCAGGTTTTTAATAGTTAACCCAAGGTTGTAACGCTCAGCTTCATATTTCAAAGCCGCATCGAAGGTATGATAACTATCGCTTTTGAACAGATTTGTATCTTCAATGTAAACTTCTGACTGCCAATTGGCACCAATACCTACACTTAACCCTTTAAGACTGTCTTGCTTAAAATTGTAATTCGCCCAAATCCTTGCCGAGTTTTTAGGGATTCCAGACACTTGATTGCCAGCAGCAACAGCAACGCTAGGCTTATTAGTAAATTCAGCATCTACATAAGAATAATTTGCCAACAAACTCCAGGCACTGCTTGGGTGCCATGTCACATCCGCATCAAAACCGCGAGAGCGCTGTTCTCCTGTAGGCGTACCTGGCGATCCTACTACCACATTTGTTCTATCAACATGGAATAACGCCACTTGCCCGGTTAGTTGGTCATTCACATCAAACTTAACACCCACCTCTTTACTGCGCGATTCCGCGGGCGCAGGCTTGCTGCCAGGAAGAAAAAGACTATACGATTGACCACGCATACCTTCTGAGTAGCTGGCAAAAACCGAGAAACTTTCATTAATATCGAATACACCGCCCAATCTAGGCAATAATTTATCTTTTTCAGCCTTTGTATGCGAGGGCGTAAGTGGCGCAGACTCTTCATAATCTACCCCCACATGCGCATGTCTTAAAGCCGCTAGCAAATGAAAACGGTCTGCGATCGTACTTTGCAATTGCACATACGCGCCGTAGGTAATATTTTTAACAATTGAATCAGTAAATGTAGTAAATGCCGAACTCGGTGGTTCAACGTAAGGCACCGTGAATGATGGATTGGCTAAATCTACAGGGTTAAAAGCAAAAAAAGCATCAGAATTAAAAAATCCTACGTCTTTTATTTCCGTGTAATCAGCACCTAACAAGAAAGTATTCTTTGAAATACCTAAATCAAATTTAGCAGTTGTGTTGAGTAATACGGATTGCTCTTTTTGTGTTTGGTGTAAATTGGCATTAGATAACAACCAAGTAGAAGGTGCCAAATCAGGCGAGTTGGTAAAAACAAGTTGTGATTTTTCGTCAAATTTTGATTCTGAATAACGTACCTTACCATTGAATGACCAAACGTCATTAATTTTATGATCCAGGCTCGCCCAAATACCATCAAACTCAGCATAGCTATCTGGAATATCTTCATTACCTATAAATAAATCATCCTTGATTTTAAAATTACCTGCCACCGTGCCTGTCGCAGGCAAGCCTTGATACTCTTGTTGCTTCCAACGAGAAGTCTTGCCTTGCAAAGTAAACGTGGTGTCATTGTTATTGGTAAACGTCAGTGATGGGTTAATGTTGTAACGTTTTTGGTCAATGACATCCACATTACTTTCGGCCTTGGTATATTCACCAGTGATTCGAAATAAAACATTATCTGTTAGCGGTTGATTGATATCGAAAAAAGGTTGTACAAAACTGTCAGTTCCTATTTTGATTCCAAGTTCACCAAATGCTTTGGCTTGCGGGATTTTTGAACTGATATTGATAACACCCCCTACAGGCGCGCCAGCGCCACCGCTAAATAATACTGCGTTTGAGCCTTTTAATACTTCAATTTTATCTATGTTTACCAAGCTTTCACGGTCTCCCGCGTTGTAGTATTGCGAGAATCCATCTATCAACTGCTCCGCCGCAAAACCTCTAATTCTTGTTGTCTCAAATGCCGGCGTTGAGAACTCATCGTTAGTCACTACCCCGCTAACATTTTTGAGCGCCTCACTTACAGTGACATTCTGCTGATCGTCAATCAATTGACGAGGTACAATTTGTATAGACTGTGGTATTTCTTTTATAGGTGTGTCAGTTCTGGTCGCAGAGCTAGAATTTGTTACGGCATAACCTGTATCAGGTACAGCACGAATCTGCATCGGCTCCATTTGTGTTGCGCCTGTCTCGGCTTGATCCTGAATAATCTCTTCTCCCGCTGCCAAACCGCTACTACACAACACTAATGTGCTTAGCGTAATTCTGACTATCATGACCGATTCTCCTCTATGCATATTTTTATTAAAGTACGATTGTAGGTAAAAAGCCAGATAGGCGGAATGTGGCATATTGTCGCAGGCAGATTTAAGACATTATTTTCGTTAACGTTTTATAATAGCGGCCTATAACAGACACACCCATTGCACAAAACTAGCTTATGCACCCACACCACAATTCTTTATTCAGCGCAGCACGGTTGAATATGCACCGCTTAATCATGCTGCGTGGCGTCGTGATGATTTGTTTAAGTTTGGTAATTTTCGGTTTACGGCAGGCTTCCATTCCTTTACCTGTCTTGCCTTTGTCGCTTGCAATCGCAATGCTGGGCTTGCTAAGCATTGTGGCTTGGTGGCGTTTGAAAGAGTCGCAGCAAACTACAGAGCGCGAGTTGCTGCTACAACTTTTAGGTGACATTGCTGCTTTCTCGCTAATTTTTTATTTTAGCGGCGGTTATAGCAATCCATTTATCTGGATGTATTTATTGCCCATAACTGTGGCCGCTGTAGCTTTAAGGGCGTCTTATGCCTGGCTGATTGCTGGATTAAGCATTGCTTGCTATACCTTGTTAGTGTTTTATCACATTCCGCTTTCTCATTTGCACATGCACACCCATGGCAATGTTCAGTTGGATATCCATTTGGTAGGCATGTGGTTAGGATTTGTGGTGAGCGCAATTATTGTGGCGATTTTTATCGCCCGCATTGGGCAAAATTTGCGCGATTACGATAAAAAAATTGCCGAGGTGCGCGAAAAAGCGCTTGAAAGCGAGCGCATGCTGGCTTTAGGAACGCTCGCTGCTAGTGCTGCACATGAGCTAGGCACCCCGTTGGCGACTATGGCTGTGATAAGCAAAGAGCTGACTCAAGAATTAGAAAATCAGCCTGAAGCTTTAAAGCAAATTGATATACTGCGTGCACAAATCTCACGTTGCAAAGAAATTTTATCTTCTATCACCCGTGATGTCGGGCAAGTTCGCACTGATGCTGGACAAGGCCTGCCTTTACGCGATTTTTTAGAAGATGCCATCCAACGCTGGCGTGACACACGACCTGCAACCGAATTGGTTGTCACGATGCCGGCAACGATTCACAATCCACTTATTTTTATGGATAGAACCCTGACCCAGTCTATCCAAAACCTGCTGGACAACGCTGCTGACGAATCTCCAGAGCGTGTGCTTTTTAATGCAGAATGGGATGAAAAATTGCTAAATATTCAGATTCGAGATTTTGGCAATGGTTTAAGTATTGAAATAAAAAAACAACTTGGCACACCATTTTTTACTTCAAAAAATGAAGATGGCATGGGTTTGGGCGTTTATTTAACGCAAACCACATTGGCGCGCTATGAGGGTGAACTAAGCCTGAACAATCACCCCGATGGTGGAGTATTGACTATAGTAAAGTTACCTTTAGGAAAATTGCGGGTTGCTAAATGATCGACTTTGATACAAATGAAAAACCCACACTGCTGCTGGTTGATGATGATGAGGATTTTTTAGGTGTGCTGGCTCCGGCCATGAGGAAACGAGGCTTCTTAGTCTCTACAGCTGATAGCGCAGAAAGTGCTTTCGAACTCGCCCAGCAGGACGCGCCGGAATACGCGGTAGTAGACCTCAAAATGTCAGGCAACTCCGGTCTGGTATTGGTGCGTCAATTGGCTGGCTTGAATGTCGGTACGCGTATTGTGGTACTCACTGGCTTTGCGAGCATTGCCACTGCAGTAGAAGCAATCAAGTTAGGCGCAACGCACTATCTTGCCAAACCCGTGGATGCAGATGAAATTGTCGCGGCTTTCGAAAAGAAATCGGGTGATGTTGAAGTAGAATTGGCAACCAGTCCGCTCACGATTAGTCGCTTGGAGTGGGAACACCTTCAGCGCGTACTTGCAGAAAATGATGGTAACATTTCTGCTACCGCACGAAGCCTCAATATGCACAGACGCACATTGCAGCGTAAATTAAACAAAAACCCCAGTAAAAATTAGGACCCAACATGGCAGCAGGCAGTTTACTCGCGCTCTTAGATGACATTGCAACAATACTCGATGACGTTTCAGTCATGACTCAAGTCGCTGCAAAGAAAACAGCCGGCGTGCTAGGTGATGATCTTGCATTAAATGCCCAGCAAGTAGCAGGCGTGACTGCCGAACGGGAGTTGCCCGTAGTATGGGCCGTGGCAAAAGGTTCATTCATTAATAAACTCGTTTTAGTTCCCTCTGCATTAGCGATTAGCTACTTCATTCCTTGGTTAATCACACCACTATTAATGATTGGCGGTGCATTTTTATGTTTTGAAGGTTTCGAGAAAATTGCACATAAATTCTTACATAGCAAAGATGAAGAAAAAGCGCACAAGGCAGAACTCAAACATGCAGTGGAAGACCCTCAAATGGATTTAGTTGCATTAGAGAAAGACAAAATCAAAGGTGCTATTAGAACCGACTTTATTTTATCGGCAGAAATAATTGTCATTGCACTTGGTACAGTGGCTACCGCTGCTTTCAGCAAGCAAGTAACTGTAGTGGCTATGATTGCAATTATTATGACTATTGGTGTATATGGCTTGGTAGCCGGCATTGTAAAACTGGACGACCTTGGCCTTTACATGATGATGCGCAAAGGCAAAAGCGTACTCAAACAAATCATCCGCAAAATTGGTGAAAAGCTGCTAACTGCAACGCCTTATTTAATGCGCACTTTAAGCGTGCTTGGCACAGCAGCCATGTTTCTGGTCGGCGGCAGTATTATCGGGCATGGCATTCCTTTCATTCACCAAATCAACGAACATTTTGTAAAAGTTGCGCAGGACTCGCCCATACTAGGCAGTGTGTTTGGCACAATCACTCCATTAGTAGTAGATGGCTTGGTAGGTCTGTTGGTAGGCGCAGTTTGTGTGATGGTGATTACCGTAGGAAGCAAGTTATTTCGTAGGTAATAACAATTACGCATCCTCACTAAAACGCTGCTCCAGCCATGGGTCAGCCTCATTGTGATAACCTCGCATCTCCCAAAAGCCAAGCCTATCCTCGGCATGCAATTCAATCGCCTTTAGCCATTTTGCACCTTTCCATGCATAGCGCTTAGGCACAATCATGCGCACAGGCCCACCATGTGCGGTAGTAAGCGGCTGACCAAGCACGCTATGTGCAATCATCACGTCATCGTCCAACACCGCTTCAAGATTTAGGTTGGTGGTATAACCATCATAGCCATACATAGTGACGAACTTAGCCGTTTTTAGGGGTGCTGCAAGCATCAGCAAATGCTGCGCCTTCACACCTGCCCAATCCATATCCAACCTGCTCCAGCGTGTCACGCAGTGAAAATCAGAAACATTCATGGTTTGTGGTAATTGCTGAAAAGATTTCCAATCAAGATTAAGCTCGTTCTCTACCAAGCCATAAATACGTAACTTCCAATTGGATTTGCTAATGTCTGGCAGAATACCCAAATCCAGAATCGGGAAATTTTTGACTTCAGTCTGACCGGCAGGCACACGAACATTCTGATTGATTTTTCCGGGCTTGTTACCTCTTTTGGCGAGTGCAATTTTGCCTTCGATGAGTTTTTTCCAGTCAGGCATTTTTGTCCTGCTTGAAGCTATCCCACAATAAAATGGCAACGCCGACACAAATAGCACTATCCGCGACGTTAAAGGCCGGCCAATAATATTCATTGATGTGGAAATACAGAAAATCCACCACATATCCCAAAGTCAGGCGGTCGTATAAATTACCAATCGCACCGCCTAATACCAGAGCCAAGCCTAGACAAAAAAGCTTTTGCTTGCTATGTTTTTTAATTAAGTAAGTAATCACTACCGCTGCAGTTATTGAAATTGCAGTAAAAAACCATTTCTGCCAACCCCCTGCATCATTCAAAAAACCAAATGCCGCACCCTCATTGCGAAAGTGCACCAAATCGAAAAAGCGAGTTATTGTGAGGTGCTCGCCATAAACAAAAGTACTTTGTATTAAGTGTTTGGTATATAAATCCAGTGCCAAAACAATTGCACTGATGCCCAGCCATCTGTATATGTTATCTTTAAGCATATTTTCCATCAAGCAAATTGACGAGATTCGCCTATACCAAATAAATTGCTGACACAACGCCCGCATATTGTTGGATGGTCAGCATGAGAGCCAACATCTTCACGATAATGCCAGCAGCGTTCGCATTTTTTATGTGTGCTCGGTGTAACTAGAATTCTTTGTTCAGATTCGGTCGCTACTTTGTAAACGCGTGCGCCTGAAGTGATCATAATAAAACGCAAATCATCACCAAAACTACCCATTGCCTCAAATGCCTCTTGCGTAGAATAAAATGCTAACTCTGCCTGTAAAGATGATCCCACTTGCCCCGCCTCACGTAGCACTTCAATTTCCTTTGCGGCTAGACTACGCGCGCTGATTATAGATTCCCAGACTTTTAGGCGATTGTCACTTAAGCCATCTTCTGGTAATTTATACCAAAAATCTTCAAAAATGCTCTTATCTTCGCCTAACTGCAGGGTTTGCCAAATTTCTCCAGCTGTAAAGCTCAAAATCGGCGCCAACAAACGCATTAAAGCATGAGTGATGTGATACAAAGCACTTTGCGCTGCGCGGCGTGGATGCGAGATTTCACCCGCGGTGTAGAGACGGTCTTTAAGAATGTCGAGATAGAAACCACCCATATCTTCAGAGCAGAAACTCACAAATTTTTGCACCGCCAAATGGAATTCGTAACGGTCGTAATCTCCCAAAATCTCTGTCTGCAGTTTGTGTGTTAAATGCAAAGCATAGCGATCTATTTCCAGCCATTCATTGACAGGCAACAAATCTGTACTTGCATCGAAATCCGCCAAATTTGCTAGTAAAAAACGTAAAGTGTTGCGAATACGGCGGTAACTTTCAGCAACGCGTTTTAAAATCTCATCTGAAATCGTCAGCTCTCCGGAATAATCGGTTGAAGCCACCCACAAACGCAGAATATCCGCCCCATACGTATCCATCACCTTTTGCGGCGCCACAACATTACCCTTGGATTTGCTCATTTTGTGGCCGGAACCATCCACCACAAAACCATGCGTCAGTAATGCATTGTATGGCGCACGGCCATCAATGGCGCAGCCTGTAAGCAGCGAGCTTTGAAACCAGCCGCGATGCTGATCAGAGCCTTCCAGATACAAATCTGCAGGAAAAGCGAGTTCAGGACGTCGCTTTAACACTGCGGCATGGGTAGCACCTGAATCAAACCATACATCCAGCGTATCGGTCACTTTCTTATATGCTCCAAAACCATCGCCAGTATTGGCGTTCAGGAATGTATCACCATCCAGACTAAACCATGCTTCGATGCCTTTTTGCTCAACCAACAAACAAACTTTTTCAAGCAATTCCAGCGTTTGCGGATGCGGCTCTCCTGTTTCTTTATGCACAAACAGCGGCATCGGTACACCCCAATTGCGCTGACGCGAAACACACCAATCAGGACGGTTCTTGATCATCGCTTCAAGCCGTGCACGTCCCCATGCCGGGAAAAACGCAGTTGCCTCTACGGCTTTATTGGCATATTCACGCAAACTGATACCAACTGCGTCTTCTTGATACATGCCAATAAACCACTGGTGTGTCGCCAATTGCATCAGCGGTGTTTTATGTCGCCAGCAATGTGGGAAACTGTGATGCAAGCGTGCGCTAGCGAGTAAGGTGCCGTTCCCTTGCATCACATTCAGAATGACTTTATTCGCCTCCTGGCGCGGCAAGCCTCGTATTTCTTTGAGCTCAACCAAATCACTGTTGAAAAATTTGCCATCTCCACCGATTAGTACACGCGGCTTTTCATTTGGATAATTGGCGCGCATCACCAGCCAGTCGTCGTTGCCATGCGCGGCGGCAGTGTGCACCAAGCCGGTACCGGCATCGGTCGTCACATGCTCGCCGCAGATAATCGGTACTTGGCGGCTATCGAACGGGTGTTGCAAAAGCAATGTTTCTAAATCCGCACCTTGGCAACTAGCTAACGCCCTAGCCCCAGTATCACCATAACGTTCCAAAGTAGATTGCGCCAAATCATGAGCCAAAATTAACAGGCCACGAGCACTTTTAATTAAGTCGTAAGTAAGGTTGGCATTTACTGATACAGCCTGATTTGCAGGCAATGTCCACGGTGTCGTTGTCCAAATTACTGCATAAGTATCAGTTGTAACTTCCAAACCAAACACTTTACCCAATGCTGAGTTATCTACCACCTTAAACCCGACATCGATCGCAGGGCTGTTCACATCTTCGTATTCCACTTCAGCTTCCGCCAATGCGCTACCACAATCCACACACCAATGCACAGGTTTGGATCCTTGGTATAAATAACCGTTTTCGTATATCTTGCCGAGCGCGCGCATGATGTCGGCTTCGGTTTTGAAATCCATGGTTAAATAAGGATTATCCCAATCGCCCAATACACCTAAACGTATAAAGTCTTTCTTTTGCTTCTCTACTTGTTCAGCAGCATAAGCGCGGCATAATTCACGGAACTTGGCAGGGTCTATATTCTTTCCATGATTTTTCTCGACAACCAACTCAATCGGCAAACCGTGGCAATCCCAGCCTGGCACATAGGGCGCATCAAAACCACTCATGGTTTTGGATTTAACAACGATGTCCTTGAGAATTTTATTTACTGCATGTCCAATATGGATATCACCATTGGCATAGGGCGGGCCATCATGCAAAATGAACTTTTTAGCACCCTTACGAGCCTTGCGAATGCGCTCGTAAAGTTTTTTATCCTGCCACTGTTTCAACCATGCAGGCTCGCGCTTCGCTAGATCACCACGCATAGGAAAACTGGTTTCGGGCAGGTTTAACTTATACTTACTTTGTTCTTTATTCAGGTTTTCAGTCATGACTTGCTTCTAGTTTTTAGTCTTAAAATAATTTCTTGCGACTTCTATATCTTTTGCAATTTGCGCCTTGAGCGCTTCTAAATTTTCAAACTTCTTCTCTTCTCGAATTTTATGCAAAAATTCCACATGCACGTGTTTTCCATATAGATCATCATTGTAATCAAACACATGTGTTTCCAGCAGCAATTTTGGTATGCCAGCAACTGTCGGGCGCACGCCCAAATTGGCGATTGCGTTCATACCCTGTAATTTTACCGCATAAACGCCCGTCAGCGCAGGCCGCTCATGTCGCACATGAATATTCGCTGTAGGAAAGCCGAGCTCCCTTCCCCTTTTTGCGCCGTGCACAACCTTGCCGCTGATACTGTAATTGCGACCGAGTAATTGCCTTGCTAAGGCCAAATCGCCATCTACTAGCGCAGCGCGCACGCGGGTGCTGGAGACTCTAGCGCCATCCAAATCCACGCGCGGCAGTGAAATCAATTCGAAACGATTCGCTTTAAAATCTTCAACTGTGCCTGCGCGCTTCGCGCCGAATTTAAAATCTTCACCGACTAAAATCGTGGTTGCGTTCATTTTCTCACGCAAAATCGTTAAAAAATCCTGCGCGGCAATCGCAGCAAACCGCGCATTAAACGCACAAACAAAAACTTTTGCTATGCCCGCTTCTTGAAAAAACTCTAGCTTTTCACGTAATGTGGAAAGGCGCGCTGGTGCGTTTTGTGGCGTAAAGAATTCGCGCGGATGCGGCTCAAAGGTCATAATTGCAGGCGTTTTACCTCCCCTGAAAGCCGCATGGATATTGGCTTGCAGTAGCGCCTGATGGCCCAAGTGCATGCCGTCAAAATTGCCAATGGCCAACGTAAGCGGCTCACGCTGCAGGCTGGGCAGATGACGAAAAACTTGCATCGCTTATGCTTTCACGCGCTTGGCAAAATCGCGCGGGCGGAAGCCCAGCAGAAACAAAGCCGCGAAATACACGGCAGCACCAGCAAGCACTAGCAGGCTAATCCACATCAGTTTTGACGCAGTTCGGAGCGTGAGCCAATCGCCCGCCAAACCCGCTAAATAATGCAGCGCAAGCGCCATGATGACCAGTGCAATCGCTAGCTTGAAATAAAACACGAACCAGCCAGGAAGCGGCTTGTAGACTTGGTCTTGGCGCAGATAATAAAACAGAAAAGCGGAGTTGACACATGCGCCAAGACCGGTCGCAAGCGCCAAACCCCAATGGTCAAAATGTAATTGATGCACAAAAATCAGGTTCATCACTTGCGTCAATACCAGCGTAAATACGGCGATTTTAACTGGTGTTTTAATGTCCTGCCGCGCGTAAAAACCAGGCGCGAGCACTTTCACCAAAATAAAGCCAAGCAGCCCGACGCTGTAAGCCATCACCGCTAGCTGCGTCATTTCGACATCGTGCGCGCTGAATTTGCCGTAATGAAACAAACCGGCGACCAGTGGCTGCGCAAGCACGGCCATGGCAACAGCAGCAGGCGCGGCCAGCAGAAAAGTCAGGCGCAAGCCCCAATCTAGCAACTGGCTGTATTCGCCATAGGTCTTTTCTGCGAAGGATTTGGATAAACTCGGCAACAAGATCGTGCCCAACGCAACTCCTAATACTCCAGTAGGGAATTCCATGAGCCTATCAGCATAATACAGCCAAGACACGCTACCCGTTTGCAAAAAAGATGCGAAAATATTATTGAGTACAATAGAAATTTGCGCGACAGAAACTCCAAAAATCGCAGGCAGCATGAGCTTTAAAATGCGCCGCACTCCTTCATCCTGAAAATTTAACTCGTAGCGCGGCAACAACCCCAGTTGCCGCAAATACGGCCACTGATAAAGCAACTGCAAAATGCCGCCAACAAACACCGCCCAAGCCAGCACTTTAATTGAATTATCAAAATATGGGGCGACAAACAGCGTGGCGACAATAAAGGAAACATTGAGCCAAACCGGCGTGAACGCGGGCACCTGAAACTTGCTGTAAGTGTTTAGCACGCCACCAGCCAGCGACACCAGCGAGACAAATAAAATATAAGGGAAGGTAATGCGCAATAATTCAATCGTCAGTTGAAATTTGTCTGGCTGATTCACAAATCCAGGCGCGGTAATCCCGACTATCAATGGTGCGGCAAGCATACCCAAGATGGTCACCATCACTAAAAACAAGCCCATCAGACTGGCAACGTGATTGATTAAATCATGCGTTTCTTGCTGTGTCCGCTTGGCTTTGTATTCCGACAAAATCGGCACAAAAGCCTGACTGAATGCGCCTTCTGCCGACACACGACGTAATAAATTAGGAATTTTAAACGCCACAAAAAATGCATCTGTCATCAGCCCTGCGCCGAAGGTACGTGCGATGAGTGTATCGCGCACGAAGCCTAAAATGCGCGAGATGAACGTCATGCTGCCAACTGCGGCTAAGGCCCTGAGTAAATTCATTTAATTAGTATAGATTTAAAATTATCGTGATTTTAGCATGCCCGCACTGCTATTTTCGGGTAAGCTATTTTTTGAAGAACTATTGCTGAAAAATTAAGCTTTAGTTCTTGCAAATTGTCTCAAAAAACACTAACATGCTCGGTTTCGTATTAACACCTGTTAAGCATTTAGGATAAAGAACACATGGCAAATACCGCACAAGCACGCAAACGCGCGCGCCAATCCGTTAAAGTAAACGCGCACAACGCCGCATTGCGTTCAACATTGCGTACTGCGATTAAAAAAGTAATTAAGGCGATTGAAGGTGGTGACAAAGCCGCTGCAATGGCAACTTATCAAGAAAACGTGAGCGTAATTGACCGCATCGCGGATAAAAAAATCATCCATAAAAACAAGGCAGCCCGTCATAAAAGCCGCTTAACTGCAGCCATTAAAGCGTTAAAAGGCGATGCGCCTGTGATGTTGGCAAAAAAAGCTGCGCCTAAAGCTAAAGCAACACCGAAACCAAAAACAGCAGCGCCAGCAAAAGCCGCAGCACCTAAGGCTAAAGCAGCGCCTAAAGCTGCAGCAAAACCAGCCAAAGAAAAAGCTGCTAAGTAATTAAAACTTAATAAAAAAGCCTCGCATTTGTGAGGCTTTTTTATTAACTGAACTTTTTAATTTTCTGTTAGTGATTTTCAATTAGTTTTTTGCCCTAGCTTTCACCGATATGCAGTTCACTACGCGCAATTAAAGCCACATTAAACACGGCTTGTTTATCTTGTCCGATTACCGTGAAGTGCCCCATTTTACGCCCTTTACGCGGCTCGTGTTTTCCATACAAATGCATCTTTAAATTGGCATGGCTGAGCGCCTTATTCCATGCGGGTTCCAAAGCATTTTTTTGAGCATTTGCAAGCCAGCTGTCACCTAAAATATTTACCATTACAGCGTTGCTGTGCAAGCTTGCATTACCTAGCGGCAAGCCCGTCATCACGCGTACTTGCTGCTCAAACTGATTAGTCACGCATGCATCTATGGTGTAATGACCGGAGTTATGCGGACGTGGCGCGATTTCATTGACCAGCAACTGATTGCCTACCACAAAGAACTCCACACCTAATACACCTACATAATCCAGCTTTTCCGCCAGTTTTTTAGCAAGCTCGCGTGCATTGGCTTTAAGTACCTCGCTACAACGAGCAGGTGCGATGCTAATATCTAAAATACCATTTAAATGGCTATTTTCTGCGGTCGGAAAGGCTTCTATATTGCCCTCGGCATCACGTGCGAGCACAACTGAAACCTCCAAATCCAGAGGTAACATCTGCTCTAATACGCAGACCTCTTGTTTGAAGCTTGTAAAAGCTTCTAATGCCTCAGCCTGATCTTTCACACGTGCCTGGCCTTTTCCGTCATAACCAAAACGCGCTACTTTAAGAATCCCTGGATAAAGCGAACTGGCGTTATCTGGCAATTCTTCCTTATCATTAATTACTGCAAAAGGTGCCACAGGCAAGCCAGCATCTTTTATAAAGTTTTTTTCCAGCACGCGGTTTTGCGCAATCGCAACACTGGCTGCGCTAGGGCGAACAATAACCGACTCTGCAAGCATTTCCAGCGATTTCGCGGGAACATTTTCAAATTCCGTAGTAACCGCTGCGCAGGTTTGGGCCATTTGTTTTAATGCAGCCGCATCGTCATAATTTGCACAAATATGTACATCGGCAATTTTGCCGGCTGGACTATTCTTATCCGGGTCTAACACCGTTACTTGATAACCCATTTCATGCGCCGCAATGACAAAAAAACGGCCTAATTGGCCGCCGCCCAGCATGCCCAACATGGCAGGAGCAAGAATTATATTTGGCTTCATGGTTTGTCGCTTAACTCCATCGCATGCACTTTATCGGATTGTTTTGCACGAAATTCTGCAAGTTTTTTAGCAAGCTCCAAATCATGGTTTGCTAAAATAGATACTGCAAACAAACCAGCATTAGCAGCACCCGCCTCACCAATAGCAAATGTTGCCACCGGAATACCTTTGGGCATTTGCACAATGGAAAGCAGTGAATCCTGTCCCTGCAAGTGTTTGGAAGGTACGGGCACGCCGAGCACCGGCAATGTGGTTTTGGCAGCTACCATACCGGGTAGATGCGCCGCACCGCCAGCACCTGCAATAATCACTTGGTAACCTTCGCTCGCTGCATTTTCTGCAAATTTAAACATTAGATCCGGCGTACGATGTGCCGAAACTACTTTAGCTTCATATGCCACACCAAAGTCTGCCAGCACCTGAGCAGCGTTCTTCATCACCGGCCAATCACTATCTGACCCCATAATTATGGCAACTAATGGTTTGTTCATTGAACTACTCACTTTAAATTTTCTTAAATAACTATCAGATTATCTCTATGTATGAGCTCTGACTCTTCTACGTAACCCAAAATTTTCTCAATCTCACTGCTGGCCTTACGCATAATCCGCGAGGCTTCCTGTGAATTATAATTCACAATGCCACGCGCAATTTCTGCGCCGGATTCATTGAGGCAAGCCACCACATCGCCGCGCTCAAAACTTCCTTGCACTTCTATCACGCCTATCGGCAATAAACTTTTTCCTTCTGTTTTTAGCACTTTCACCGCGCCGGCATCCAATATCAGTTTACCCCCTAAGCGCAGATGATCAGCCAACCATTGCTTTTTAGCGAGCGTTTTAATTTGTGTAGCTTGCAAGTGCGTGCCAATGGCTTCACCCGCGTTCAAACGTATCAACACATCTTTTTCTCGCCCTGAGGCTATCACAGTATGTGCGCCGCTGCTAGCAGCACGCTTGGCTGCCAGTATTTTGGTAAGCATGCCGCCCGTCCCCACTGTGCTACCTGCTCCTCCGGCCATTTGTTCTAATTCCAAATTGCCAGCGGTTTCAAAATTTATTAATTTTGCATTCTTGTCTTTACGGGGGTCGGCCGAATACAAGCCTTGTTGATCGGTTAAAATCACTAGCGCGTCTGCCTCAATCAAATTCGCTACCAGCGCGGCCAAAGTGTCGTTGTCACCAAAGCGAATTTCCTCAGTGACTACTGTATCATTCTCGTTAATGATTGGTATCACGTTTAAATCGAGTAAGGTTTTGAGCGTACTACGCGCATTCAAATAGCGTTTTCTATCAGCCAAATCCTCATGGGTAAGCAGTATCTGTGCGGTGTGCAGGCCATGTTTAGCAAAACAGCTTTCATACATTTGTACCAAGCCCATCTGACCGACTGCTGCTGCGGCTTGCAACTCATTAACTTCTACAGGCCGCTTTTTCCAGCCCAATCGCTGCATTCCTTCAGCAACCGCACCGCTAGAAACTAAAATGATTTGCTTACCTTGCTTCACTAATTGGCTAATTTGCTCTGCCCATGCAGCAATTGCAGCCCGATCTAGGCCCTCACCATTGTTAGTGACAAGACTTGAACCGACCTTAATGATCAGTGTTTTACTATTAATTAGTAATGACTTGCTCATGTTTAATTTCGTGTGCCTCAAGCGCGGTAGCTTTTACTTCTTCTAAATATTCCATAATTGCGTAGGTGAGCTCTTTGCAACCCACCCCGCTGATAGCAGAAATCGCAAATACACGGCCTTTCCAGGCGTAGTCTTTTACAAATTTTTTAACAACTTGTTCGCTATTTTGCACCATGTCAATTTTATTTAATACCAGCCAGCGCGGTTTGTTATAAAGCTCTTCATCATATTTTTTAAGCTCATTCACAATCGCTTTAGCTTCGGCCACAGGATTGGTCTCTTCGTCAAACGGTGCAATATCCACCAAATGTAATAATAACGAAGTACGCGACAAATGACGCAGAAACTGGTGCCCCAACCCAGCGCCTTCTGCTGCGCCCTCAATCAATCCCGGCACATCAGCAATCACAAAACTGCGGTTTGCATCCACTCGCACTACGCCTAAATTGGGATGCAGTGTAGTAAAAGGGTAATCCGCCACTTTTGGTTTTGCAGCAGAGACTGAGCGAATAAAAGTCGATTTCCCTGCATTTGGCATTCCCAATAAACCGACATCTGCCAGCACTTTAAGCTCCATATAAAGCTCAAATTCTTCACCAGGCTCACCTTTTGTGCATTGGCGAGGCGCGCGGTTAATGCTTGATTTAAAATGAATGTTGCCTAAGCCATTAGCTCCACCTTTGGCTATCATGACTTGTTGTCCGTGTTCAGCCAAATCGACAATCATGCGCCCTGTAGCTTTATCCGAAATCACTGTGCCAACCGGCACACGCAAAATCATGTCTTCGCCTTTAGCACCGTAACAGTCGGAACCGCGGCCATTCTCTCCACGCTGTGCGCGAAAAGTGCGTGTATAGCGATAATCAACCAGCGTATTAATATTGCGGTCTGCAATCGCATACACCGAGCCTCCTTTACCGCCATCGCCGCCGTTGGGGCCGCCCATTGGCTCGTATTTTTCTCGACGAAATGTTGCAACGCCATTGCCGCCGTCGCCAGCATGTACTTTAATCGTCGCTTCGTCTATAAATTTCATATGTAGAGTGTACCAAATAAAAAAGCCCCATCAAACGATGAGGCTTTGTGCATTTTAAACCGCTTAAACCGCTACAACGCTTACCGTATGGCGTTTTAGAGCGCCCTTGGTAGCAAAAGTTACTTTGCCGTCGATTTTAGCGTAAAGCGTGTGATCTTTGCCCATGCCCACGTTTTCGCCAGCATGCATTTTAGTGCCGCGTTGACGGACGATGATACTGCCTGCTGAAACTACTGTTTCGCCAAAAGCTTTAACGCCTAAACGCTGTGAATGTGAATCGCGACCGTTACGTGAACTACCGCCTGCTTTCTTGTGTGCCATGATTTAATCCTTTAATTACTTAGCAGCAATCTTGTCGATTTGAATTTCAGTAAAACTTTGGCGATGGCCTTGTGTTTTACGATAATGTTTACGGCGGCGGAATTTGAAAATCATCACTTTATCCGCACGACCATGCGAAACCACCGTGGCATTCACTTTGGCACCAGCAATGATTGGCCCACCAATCGTTGTGTTATCGCCATCGGTAATCACCAAGACTTTATCTAACACCACTTTGCTGCCTACATCGCCAGCCAGTTTTTCAACTTTCAACTTGTCACCAGCAGCTACTTTATATTGCTTGCCACCTGTTTTAATTACTGCGTACATGTTTTGCCTAACTTCTACACGTTCAAATGAATCGCGCATTATACTTAAATTACAGGATATTGCAAACGCTAAATTACCAGTTTCTGCAGTTTGTTTATTCGGCTAAAGTCGGGCTTATGCTGTGTTAAAATAGCGCCAACAGTTTATAGGTTGATAGTGTGACTTTAGGCAAAATTCAAACTTTCATTGCGGCAGATATGCAAGCAGTTGATGCGGTCATTCGTAGCTCACTTCATTCCGAAGTCACGCTCATCAATACCATTGGCGAACATATCATCGGCGGCGGCGGTAAGCGCCTGCGACCCGCTCTGGTATTGCTTTCCAGCGGCGCTTTTACTGACATCAAAGCATATCATTACCAACTTGCCGCCATAGTCGAATTCATCCACACAGCTACTTTACTGCATGATGATGTCGTAGATGAATCGCAAATGCGCCGCGGTAAAAGTACTGCAAACCATCTTTTTGGCAATGCTGCCAGCGTATTAGTGGGTGATTTTTTATATTCGCGCGCATTTCAAATGATGGTGAAACTTCAAAACATGCGCGTAATGGAAATATTGTCTGAAACTACCAACATTATCGCCGAAGGTGAAGTTCTGCAGTTGCTTAATATCCATAATGCCGAAGTATCCGAGCAAGATTACTTAAAAGTAATTCACTTTAAAACAGCCAAACTGTTCGAGGCCGCAACACGTCTGGGTGCGGTAATCAGCAACGCCAACAGCACCGATGAAGTAGCTCTTGCTGAATACGGGATGCGGCTAGGCACAGCGTTTCAGTTAATTGACGACGTGCTGGATTTAAGCGGTGATGCTAAACAAATTGGCAAAAATCTGGGAGACGACTTAAGTGAAGGCAAGCCGACATTACCGCTATTGATTGCCATGCATCGCGGCAACGCCGCAGAAGCGGCAACCATTCACAACGCCATCCTGCACGGCGGTTTAGACGAATTACCCGCCGTATTGGCTGCTGTCAAGGCTACCGATGCGCTAAGCTACGTACGCCAGTTAGCAGCAAACGAAGTCAGAATTGGCTGTGAGGCTATTGCACACTTGCCGAACTCCGCCAATAAACAAGCCTTAATTGATTTGGCAGAGTTTTCGGTCAAGCGGGATTATTAATGAAGAAAATGACGAGTCTTTAATATGTTCTCTACGATCACGCTCAATGAGCTAAAATCTACAGGCAGTAATTTAACTGGAGTAAATCAAAAAAATGGGTGACGCTAATCAACTTTTATTCGCAAAATCTTATGCAAATATTGTCAAAGGCCCGATTCTTGAGGTTGGTAGTAGGGATTATGGCAACACGCAAAACTTCCGGGATTTGTTTGCAGGGGAGCAGTATTTAGGCATTGATATGCAAGCTGGCAAAGGTGTTGATCAAGTGCTTGATTTAGCAGACGAGTTTGAATCAATTGATAAAACTTTGCATGGCCAGCGGTTTAAAACTATCATTTGCATGAGTGTTTTAGAGCATTGTCGCGACCCTTTTAAGATGGCTAAAAATATTCAAGCGCTTATGACTGACGATGGAATATTACTGGTCAGCGTCCCATTCTCTTGGGAAATTCACGGATTCCCTGATGATTATTGGCGCTTTACCCCTAGTGGGGTAAAAATGCTATTCCAAAAGCTCGATTTCGAAACCCACAAAGGAGCAGCTTTCGCAGGCAAATATAATAAAACATCCTCGCTAGATGACGATTTCTTTAAACTCAAATTTAGCCTTAAATCACGTCATCATCTCGGATTTTTTACTGCGCTTCTAGCAACGTCATTTAAAAAGCTAGGTTTAATGAAGTCAATCTTTGGTTATAGATATATCTTCCCACCAGTAATGGTTAGCATGGTAGGAAAGAAAAAGACTTAACTGTAAATCTAGTGACAACAAGCCATAGGTATATATTAGGTATATATTTAGTTTAGCATGATGGGTTCGCCGCTATCTGCATGGTAATAGCTTAGATGTGCACAATCACTGGTGCCGCTAGTCAGGCTGCCATCAAACAAGGCTTTGCCTTCTACGTCCACCACCGCATAGCCATTATGATAAAGCGTTACTTCTGCCAATTTTGGCGGCATCTTAGCAGCGTTAACTTTGCCTTTTTCACGCATGGCAAAACTAATGCAAGTTTCGTCCTCATCTTCACCGTAAACTTCCCAATCGTTTTCGCCAGTTAGTTGAGCTAACCAGCCAGGCAAATCAACCTCCACACGGCAAATAATCGGCTCGTCCCAAGCTGGATGGCTAAAATTATTCAACTCGACTAAGTCGTTCAAATCCATTTGCGGTTCATTATGATCAGTCATTTTATTTCCTTTAAAACATACAACAACATTGATATATTCATAATGGTGTCTGCTTGACTTTTTTCAAGCAATTTTTACGCCATACCGAATACTTAAGTTGCACTCTTTTAATAACGATGACATGATTACATTAGTTTACATTAACTTCCAGGATCAAACATGCTTGATTTCTTAATGCCCCTGTCTGATACACTGCGTGCCGAACCCATGCTTTTTGTGACATTTTCTGTCATTTTAGGTCTTATAGTGGGCAGCTTTCTCAACGTAGTGATTCACCGCCTACCCAAAATGATGGAACGCGAATGGCACAACAACTGCCTTGAGCTTCAGGGTAAAGAAGTTCCGGAGCAACCTAAATACACCATCGCCACACCGCGTTCAGCATGTCCAAAATGTGGGCACCTAATTACCGCAATGGAAAACATTCCTATCATTAGCTACCTGATACTGGGCGGGAAATGCAAAGGATGCAAAACCAAAATCAGTATGCGCTATCCACTCGTGGAAGCCTTAACCGGCGCGTTTCTAGGCTTGGTCGCATATAAATATGGCTACACCAGCACCACACTTTTTGCGTGGATTTTTACGCTAGCACTCATTACACTCACTTTTATCGACTTTGACACGCAACTATTACCAGATGACATTGTGTTACCGCTGCTTTGGCTAGGCTTACTATTTAATCTTAACACTGGTTTTACCGATTTGAAATCTGCCGTCATTGGCGCTATGGCAGGTTATCTCATTTTATGGTCAGTATATTGGTTGTTTAAGCTTGTCACCGGTAAAGAAGGCATGGGCTATGGCGATTTTAAATTACTAGCAGCAATCGGGGGTTGGTTTGGTTGGCAATTATTGCCTGCAGTGATTTTACTTAGCTCTGTAGTCGGCGCAGCAATCGGCATAGGCATGATTGTTTTCCGTGGCAAAACCGGCGGCACAGCCATTCCTTTTGGTCCTTTTTTAGCACTGGGCGGCATTGCGGCTCTTTTTTTTGGGCAGCAATTGGCTGGCTTTTATCTTTCATAAATGTATGTGGTTGCACTCACCGGCGGCATCGGCAGCGGCAAATCAGCAGCCGCCAAGATATTTTCCGAGTTGGGCGTCCCAGTAACGGACGTTGATGTTATTTCGCATCAGCTTACCGCTGCCAACCAACCGCTTGTAAAAGTCATTGAAGCAAATTTTGGCAGTAACTATGTTACTCGGGAAGGCGCTTTAAACCGTTCCGCAATGCGAAAACTAATATTTGAAGACGCCTCTGCGCGCACCAAATTAAACGCTATTCTGCACCCTGCCATTTATGATGAAGCCATAAAGCAATTGCAAGAGCACAAAGATGCGCCATATCAAATCCTGGCGATTCCATTATTATTTGAGAGTCCACGCTATTCTCCGCATATCAACCGTATTTTAGTCATTGATTGCGATACAAAAACTCAAATCGAGCGCGTTAAACAGCGAAGTCAATTATCCGAATCTGAAATCATCGACATAATCAAAACGCAAACTTCGCGCAAAAAACAGTTAATGCTTGCAAATGATGTGATTGAAAATAACGAAAATGTTGAAAAATTACGTGAAAAAATCTTAGAGATTCACCAAAAATACATTAATACTTGCATACTTAGCAAAACAATTTCATAATTCACGTCAATTTATTATTATAAGTTGGCAGACCTATATTTTTAACCATGTCTAGCTACGAATTTCCATTTAACGAGCGCATCCGCACGCTTTTGCGATTAGAAGATTTGTTCGGAAAAATCTTGCTAAACGTCGAGGCGGGACATCAGCACAATCATCACAGCGCGCTCATCTCGCTTTTGCAGATGCTGGATATTATTGATCGCGCTGATCTCAAAATGGATTTGGTACAAGAACTGGATCGTCAACGACTTAACATGCAAAACCTGCGTGGTAACCCTGTAATTGCGGAGAAGGCATTAGATAAAATCCTCAAAGAAATCGGCGCCTGTTCTACTGCGTTACGGAGCGATAATGCGAAACTAGGTCAGCACTTGCGCGAAAACGAATGGCTGATGAGCATCAAACAACGCACTGGTATTCTAGGCGGCGTTTGCCAGTTCGATTTACCCTCATACCACCATTGGTTAAATCTTGACCCGGCGCAACGTAAAATTGATTTTGATAATTGGCTGGCTCACCTCATGCCAATGTACGACGCTATCAAAACCATACTGAGAATCTTGCGGGGCAGCGGAATCTCTACAAAACATCATGTTGATAATGGATTCTACCAACAGATGGTAGGTGGTGCTAAACCCGCGCAAATGTTAAGGATCGAAATGGATGATAACTGTCCATGCTTTCCCGAAGTAAGTGCAAATAAATATGCCATTAACGTACGCTTTTTTGCGCTAGATTTTGTACAAAAACCAAGGCAGTGTGAGCATGAGCTTGATTTCACGATTACTTTATGTAATCTTTAAGAATTAATTCTTAAGCAAAGCAAATAATGTCATTAGATACGCCGCATAAAGTTAAACAAACGGTTATTACCTGCCCCACCTGTAAAAAACAAACCGAATACAGCATCAACAATATTTTCAGACCATTTTGTAGTGAGCGTTGCAAGCTCATTGATTTAGGCGACTGGGCAAATGAGAACTATAAAATCCCTGACAATAAACCGCCTAACGAGCCAGATGAAATCAACAAATGAATTTTCTGTTTTAATTACAGTCTTATTTTTTTCAATTAATTTAGAGTCCAAAAGATGAAAACTCTCAAACTTTTAGTTTTAGCCGGCTTACTCGCAGCCTGTGCTGCAAAAGCCGACGTGAAAATCACTGAAGCATGGGTGCGTGCAAATGCACCGGGCCAAACGGTAGGGGCGGCCTATATGACCTTAACAAGCTCACAGGATAGCACGCTAGTGTTCGCAGAAACTCCTGCTGCCGGTTCAGTAGAAATTCACAGCATGAGTATGAACGATGGTGTAATGAAAATGCGCATGCTGGAAGAATTGCCATTGAAAGCGGGCAAGCCTGAGAAGCTTGCACCGGGTAGTTTTCACCTGATGTTAATGGACTTAAAAAAGCCATTGACTGCCGGTGAAAATGTCACCTTTAGACTATGCTTTAAAGACAAAGCTAATAAGATTACAGATCAAAACATCACTGTGCCGGTTAAAGAAGCAAATTAGCAGCCACACCACGCTGAATAGCGACGCCACGTGCACCATAGGATAGTGCAACAGGCAAATCATTCAGCGCCATGCCGCCAAGCGCATAAATGGGTAACGTGGTCTTTGCTGCCATTTCTGCAAACGTTTGCCATCCCAAGGGTTCGGCTTCCGGATGACTAAGGGTTGATTTTACGGGCGACAAAACGACAAAATCCAGATCCAGTTGCTCTGCATGGGCCAACTCCATAGCGTTGTGACACGATGCTGCCACCAACAGCCCCGCCGGCTTGGTTTTTAGCACCAATAAAGCCCGGCTCGGTAAATGTACGCCATGCGCCCCCAACTCGCGCGCCAAGCCGATATCCTCACTGATCAACACCTGCGCTCCATAGGGTTTTGCAGACGCAATCACTTGCGCAGCAAACTTCACAAACCCCTCTTTTGGAAGGTGCTTTTCACGTACTTGAATAAGTTTTAAGCCACGCAGCAGCTGATTTTTAAGCATAGCAAAAAAAGCCTGCTCGCCCATCTCTGCCAAATTGCTAATCAAGTAAACCGGCGGCAGTGTCAGCGCTTTCAGAATCGGCGCATTGGCAGGCAAAACAGGAGAAACCGTAATGTTATCTGCGTTTTGCCAGCTTAAGCGCTGGTTTTCTCGTGATGCCAATTCACCTTCCCAGCTGTTTACAAAATAAAAATGCAACAACACGGTTTTTGCAGGCGAGTCATGGGTTTCAGGGTAATCGAATCTGCGAACCAACCACTGTTGTGTAGACGTTGGCTTAATACCCAGCTCCTCTTCAAGCTCTCGAGTCAGAGCGTGTTCCGGAGTTTCTCCTGCCTCGATTTTACCGCCTGGAAACTCCCACCAACCTGCCCAGCCTTTGCCTTGTGGACGGCTGGCCAGTAAGAACTCGCTTTGTCCTGCATCGTTTTTTCGCTGCAAAACAGCAACAGCAACATGCGTGACATTACTCATCTAACTTGAGCTTCCCGGCGTAGTCTCTGGCAAACTGAGATGCCACACGTCCGCTACGCATGCCGCGCGTATGTGAGAAACTAAGTGCAGCCAGCTTTGCAGCCTCATCCCAAGGCACATGAAACGATTTGAGCCAACTTTCGGCAATGACCAAATACTCATCCTGATCAAACACATAGAATGACAGCCACATGCCAAACCTCTCAGCAAGTGCCACTTTTTCATCCATCGTCTCATTGGGGCGGATTTCGCCATCGGATTGTTTAAATGCCAAATTATCTGCCATCATTTCTGGCATCAAGTTTTTGCGGTTTGAAGTCGCGTACACCAACACGTTGTCTGAAGCATGTGCAATCGAACCATCCAGCACCACCTTCAATGCTTTGTAACCTGCATCATTGGCTTCGAAGGTTAAATCATCACAAAAAATAATAAATTTTTCCGGTCGGTCGCGTATCAAACTCACAATTTCAGCCAAGTGAATCAAATCGTGCTTTTCAACTTCTATCAAGCGCAAGCCCTGGTTTGAAAATTCGGTCAGCATCGCCTTAATCAGCGATGATTTTCCGGTGCCGCGCGCGCCTGTCAGCAATACATTGTTAGCTGGAAGCCTCTGCAGGAATTGCCGCGTGTTGCGCGCAATTTCGGCTTTTTGCACATCGACAAAATGGATATTTTTAAGCCGAATTTCATGTGGATGAGGGATAGCCTGCAATGTCCCCTTGTTGTGCAGCACAACCCATCGCCAAGCAGTGGCAGTCCAATCGACCGGGACAGGATAATTTGGCAACAACGTTTCCAGCCTCGAAATCAGACCTTCCGCGCGCGCAATCAAACCCTCCAGCTTTTCCATCAGGAACGATAATCTGCGTTAATTTTCACGTAATCGTAAGAAAAATCACAGGTCCAAATCGTGATGCTCTTGTTGCCGCGATTCAACACCACCCGCACGAGAATGTCTGATTCTTTCATGATTGCAGCACCCTGCTCTTCACGGTATGAAGCCGCCCTGCCGCCTTTTTCAGCTACCAGAATATCACCCAGATACAGCTGCAGGTTTTCTACATCCAAGTCATCAATGCCTGCGTAACCGATTGCCGCCAAAATGCGTCCGAGATTTGGGTCTGAAGCAAAAAAAGCCGTTTTAATCAGCGGTGAATGCGCAATCGCATAGGCTACTTTACGGCATTCAGCCTCATCCCTACCGCCTTCAACCGTCACCGTCATGAATTTGGTCGCGCCCTCGCCATCACGCACAATCGCCTGTGCCAACTCAATAGCAACTTCGGTTAACGCGTCGCGAATTGCTGTGAAATATTCACTATTTTCTGCAAGCTCCGTATTTCCTGCCTTTCCGCTCGCCATTAAAATCAGGCTATCATTGGTAGAAGTATCGCCATCCACCGTGATACAGTTAAATGATTTATTTACTGCATACTGAATGATGCTTTCCAGTGCGGATTGACTCACCGCTGCATCTGTCGCAATGTAGCCCAGCATAGTCGCCATGTTAGGGTGAATCATGCCAGAACCCTTGCTGATGCCGGTAATGGTAATAGTTTTGCCATCCAATTGAATCTGCCGCGACGTGCCTTTGGCAACAATATCCGTCGTCATAATCGCTTCGGCTGCGTTCAGCCAGTTGTCTTCTTTAAGATTCTCAATTGCGGCAGGTAAGCCTTCGATGATTTTATCAACTGGCAATGGCTCTAAAATCACGCCTGTGGAAAACGGCAGCACTTGATTACTATGGATATTCAATAACTTACCTAAAGCCTCGCAGCTTTGTTTAGCGCGACTCAGGCCGTCCTCACCTGTACCAGCATTGGCACAACCGGTATTCACCAGTAAAGCGCGAATACCATTTTTTGCAGCCAGATACTCTTTACAAAGCACGACAGGCGCAGCACAGAAACGGTTTTTAGTAAACACGCCCGCAACGGCCGTGCCTTCCGCCAGTGTCATCACCAGCACATCTTTACGGTCTGGTTTGCGCACAAAGGCTTTGGCAAAGCCTAATTTAACACCTCTGACAGGCAATAGGGACGCGGCCTCTGGGGCAAGCAATTTAACCGGCATACTTCAATTTCCTTTAACTCATTTTTCTTATTAAGCGCGACGCCAAATCGTGCCTTGTGCTGTATCTTCCAGTAAAATTCCAACCCCTGCCAAGTGACCTCTAATTCTGTCCGCCTCAGCAAAATCTCTTATTTTTCTGGCATGCAATCTTGCATCGATCAAACTCTCAATTTCTTCTGGAGTAATGCTGCCCAGCTGAGCGCCTGATTGTCGAAACTCGGTTGGATCTCTTTGTAACAGTCCTAGCACACCTCCAAGGTACTTAAGCATCCCAGCATAATATGGGTCACTTGTTTTATTTAGCTCATTAGCTATTTCAAATAAAACTGCAATTGCTTCCGCGGTATTAAAATCATCTTCCATTGCCGCTTTAAAACGGGCAGGATATGGATCGTTCCATGTATGTTGATAGATCATTGGCAAATCTCTAAAAGCCGTATAAAGCCTTGTTAGGGAAGATTTGGCATCATCCAAGTGTTTGTCTGAATAATTGAGCGGGCTGCGATAATGCGCTCGCAAGATAAAAAATCTTATAACTTCAGCGGCCTTCTGCTCATCACCGCGATATTCCTTTGTAAGCACCTTTAGTACTTCTCGAATCGTAAAAAAGTTACCGAGTGACTTGGACATCTTCTCATCATCGACCCGCACAAAACCGTTGTGCATCCAGTAATTAGCCATTTGGCAGCCATGCGCAGCCTCACTTTGTGCGATTTCATTCTCATGATGCGGAAACTGCAAATCCTGTCCGCCACCGTGAATATCAAAATGATTCCCCAAGTGTTTCTCGCTCATCACCGAGCATTCGATATGCCAGCCCGGGCGGCCTTTCCCCCATGGAGAATCCCAGCTTGGCTCACCGGGCTTTACCGCTTTCCAAAGCACAAAGTCCATCGGGTCTTTTTTGAATGTATCAACTTCCACCCTCTCGCCAGCGCGCAAATCTTCAAGACTTTTGCCAGAAAGTTTGCCATATTCTGCAAAACTGCGCACACTGTAAAATACATCGCCATTATCAGCCAAATAGGCATGGCCTTTGGCAATGAGCGCACTGATCATATCCAGCATGCCCTGAATATGCTGCGTGGCACGCGGTTCAATATCCGGCCGGATAATGCCGAGCTTGGCTGAATCTTCATCCATGGCATCAATAAAGCGCTGCGTCAGCACATCTATCGTCTCACCGTTCTCGTTGGCGCGTTTGATGATTTTGTCGTCGATATCGGTAATGTTACGGACATAAGTCACATCAAAACCTGAGGCGCGGAACCAGCGGGAAACCATATCAAATACCACCATCACGCGGGCATGGCCCAAGTGGCAGAAATCATACACCGTCATGCCGCATACATACATGCGGACTTTGCCTGCCTCAATTGGGTTAAATGGTTGCTTTTCGCGGCTGAGAGAGTTGTAAATTTTTAACATTTGTGAATTATAAAGTGTTAAACCACTGAAAATAGATAAAAAAATGAAATTTATCGCCTTAACACCGACATGGCTATTGGATGTTAGCTATGCAATTGATAGAATGCGATTTTTACTAACTCATTTGAGTATATCATAATGACAATTCGCAACGCTTTGCTAACATCGTCTCCATTACATTATTTGGCAAGACTCTATGCCGCAATTATAGTCGTATTATCATTTGTATCCTTAAGTGCTCTCGCCGATGAACTAAAAGACATTTCGCAGCTAGCAGCGCAGGGCCAGCAAGCTGCCGCACTGGAACGCATTAATACTTATTTGGCTGCAAACCCGCGCGATGCGCAGGCCATGTTTATGAAAGGCATTATTTTAGCGGAGAGCGGCAAACGTGACGAGGCCATTAAATCGTTTACAGACCTGACTGAAAAATATCCAAACCTGCCCGAGCCATACAACAATCTGGCTGTTCTGTATGCGGATGCCGGCCAATACGACAAAGCCAAAAAAGCATTAGAAACCGCCATTAAAACGCATCCGAGTTACGCTACTGCACATGAAAACCTGGGTGACATATATGCACGCATGGCTTCTGAGGCTTACGACAAGGCCTTGCAACTTGATAGCGGTAACGCGCGTGCACAAAGCAAATTGTCGATGATTAAAGATTTGTTCGGCACCGGCAATAAAACATCTATAGCCGCAAAAGCAACTGACACTAGCAAATCAACCAAAACCGGTACACTGCCAATTCGTCCAGCAGACAAAAAAGCTGAGCCTGTAAAACTAGTTACCGATGCTGCTGCAAATGAAGAACAAAACATCACCGACGCTGTAAACAATTGGGCAAAAGCGTGGTCTAGCAAGGACTTAGATAAATATTTTGCCAGTTATGCAGATAGCTTTAAGCCAGCCAAAGGTGAAAGCCGTAAAGCTTGGGAACAAACGCGCCGTGATCGCATTAGCAGACCAGCAAGTATCAATGTTGAATTGGCAAATCAGACAATAACAATGGATGGGACTGACAGCGCGAAAGTGGTTTTTAAGCAGACCTATCGTGCAAATGGCAAACCAATTCGTACGGATAAGACATTGATACTTAAGAAAACAAACGGCGCTTGGTTAATTGACCAAGAAATTGCATCGAATTAATTTTGCTGAAACACTTGAAGCAGGAATAAGTAAAATTGCAATGCAACTGATTCAAAAATTTAGATTCTTTAAAACTGCTTTTGTAGTAGCTTGTGTTGTTTTACCTTGGAATGCTACAGCCGTTAACCACGGCAGCTTGACAGACCAGTTGCTCAGCAATAAATTTGGCCGGAATCTTGTCGAAAGTCTGTTGGTAAAAAGCCTGCTGGAAATCACCGAAGGCCAAACCAAGCAAGCTTTTGAAACGGTCAATCAACTTATCCGTACAGCGCCGAACTTCAAACTTGCTTACCTTATTCGCGGCGACTTACTGACTGCACAAAGCCGTGCTTTGGAATCCTTTGGCGGCTCCAAAGTAGCCACTCCCGGCAGTGAGGAGATCAAAGGCTTAAGGGATGAAGCACGTACGCGTATTGAGTATTACCTATCACAAAAGAAAACCACACAGCGGCCCAACTTGCTGATTAAATTGAGTGATGAGCAGGAGCATTTAATTGTTGTAGACACTGCCAAATCTCGTCTTTTTTTGTACAAAAATATCGATGGTGCTTTGCAATATGCGGCGGATTATTATGTAACCGTCGGTAAAAATGGTGTCGGCAAACAAGTTCAGGGTGACAAGCGCACACCTCTGGGTGTTTATTTTGCAGGACAAAAACTAACACAACCCTTGGCTGACATGTATGGAGATGCAGCTTACCCACTTAATTATCCAAACGAACTGGATAAACATCAAAATAAAAATGGTTCAGGCATCTGGCTGCATGGCACGCCTACAGACACTTACAGCCGGCCGCCACGTGCCAGCGATGGTTGCATTGTGCTGAGCAACCCAGATTTAAAGGCATTGGCACCAATATTACAAACGGGCAAGACTCCTGTGATTGTCGCAAGCCGTCTTGAATGGCTTGAAAGCAATAAATCTACCGAAAAATTAGAAATGAAGGAGGCCGAGAAACAGTCTTTACAAAAGACCATAGAAGACTGGCGTAAAGAGTGGGCTGCACAAAACACTAATGACTACTTAAGCCATTACTCAAAGAATTTCTTTTATGACGATGGCGGCTTTGAAAAATGGGCTAATTACAAGCGTAGCATTCAAGCCGCCAAACCCAAAGTATCAATTCATATTGATGATATTAGTATGTTTGGCTACCCGGATACTGAACAACCCATCATCGTGGTTAATTTTGAACAGGATTTTAAAAGCCCGAATTTGCAAAATAAAATGCGCAAGCGCCAATATTGGGTAAACGAAAACAATCAATGGAAAATTATTTATGAAGGTGCTGGCTGATGCAACAGATTAAGCTTTATCTTTTTGGCTTATTACTAGCCTGTACAGCAAGTATCCATGCGGCTCCCAGCGTTGAATTTGAAACATCGCAAGGTAATTTTGTCGTTGAACTTTACCCAGAAAAAGCACCCAAAACAGTGGCTAATTTTTTACAGTATGTAAAAGATGGCTATTATGAAAATACCATTTTTCATCGTGTGATGAACAACTTTATGATTCAAGGCGGAGGCTTTGAGCGCGACTTAACCGAGAAAAACACGCGCGCACCAATTGTGAATGAATCCAACAATGGCCTGTTAAACGAGGCCGGCACAATCGCCATGGCCCGCACAGCAGATCCAGATTCTGCCACTTCGCAGTTTTTTGTGAATTTGGTTGATAACCAATTTTTAAACTTTGTCAGCCCCGATCCTGAGCAAATCGGTTATTGCGTATTTGGTAAAGTTACCAGCGGTTTCGAAGTCATACAAAAAATTGGGCTTTCCCCTACTGCCACTATAGGCAGAAACGAAAATGTACCGGTTAGGCCTATTACAATTAAAAGCGTAAAACTGCTCGCCGAAGCTGCTAAGTAGTTTTGCTTTCATTTTACTTTATTTTTTAACATATTTTACTGAGGATTTAACGTGGTTAAACTGACTACCAATTTTGGCGACATCACCCTTGAACTTAACGCTGAAAAGGCCCCTATTACCGTGGCTAATTTTTTGCAATATGTAGAAAAGGGATTTTATGACGGCGTCATTTTTCATCGCGTGATTGATGGTTTTATGATTCAAGGCGGTGGATTTGACACCAACATGAAACAAAAGGCCACTGATGCCGAAATTAAAAATGAGGCAAATAACGGCCTAAGTAATGATGCTTATACCATTGCGATGGCACGTACATCCATTCCGGATTCTGCCAGCAGCCAGTTTTTTATCAACGTTGCTAACAATGATTTTCTTAATCACACTGCACCTACATCAAGTGGATGGGGTTACTGCGTATTCGGAAAAGTGGTTGAAGGCATGGATGTCGTGGACAAGATTAAAGGTGTAAAAACCACCAGTAAAGCCGGTCATCGCGATGTTCCAGTTGATCCTGTGATTATAGAAAAAGCGAGTTTAATTTAATTATACAAGCTCGGATTAGCTTATCTGCCCGCTGCATGAATCACTGCTTATTTATTTCCGATTTACATCTATGTGATTCACGCCCACATATTACCAAAGCATTTATCGCATTTTTAGAAAAAACTGCTGTACACTCCCAAGCACTATATATCTTGGGTGATTTGTTTGAATACTGGGCTGGTGACGATGCCATTGCAAGCGGCATCCACAAGTCCATCATCAACGCACTTCATAATCTCACCAGGCAAGGCCTAAAGGTTTTTTTTATGCATGGCAACCGAGATTTTTTAATCGGTGAGGTTTTTGCAAAGGCCACAGGAGTTACCATTCTGCCCGACCCGAGCTTGGTCATGCTTTATGGAAAATCCATATTATTAAGTCATGGCGATTCACTTTGTACCGATGACGTTGCATACCAGCAGTTTCGTTCAGAAGTCCGAAGTCCTAGCTGGAAAAACCTGTTTTTAAACCAGCCATTAGCAACTCGGATCGCTTATATCGAACAGCTACGCGCCACAAGTGAACAAGAAAAATCTGTCAAATCGATGCAAATTATGGACGTAAATAAAGAGGCTGTAGATAATTTGTTACGCAAATATGGATACCCGCCTGTATTCATTCATGGACATACGCACCGCCCTGACAGGCACATTCACGAAGCTGATGGAAAAGTATGTGAACGCTGGGTGCTGGGAGATTGGTATGAACAAGGCAGTTACCTTCGACTCACTGCCTCTGGCTGTTATTCTCAAACGCTATAGTCTAGAACATTTGCCAATTTTCAATGATAAAAAAAATATTAGTGTGTACTAACTATCGCGCAAATCCTAATAATCCCTCATGCGCAGCGCGCGGAAGCAAAAAAATAATTTTAGAGTTAACACGACAGTTACAGAAAAAGAATATTTCTATTTCGGTTGAAGAGTCACCATGCATGGGTTTTTGTAAAGTTGGACCCAATATACATTTAATCCCAGGGGGTGAGTTTTTTCACGAAGTTTCTGTCAAAAAGTTTACTCAATTAATCGAAGCTACAAAAACATTTTTAAGAAAATAACTTGTTTTAAGAAGCGATATATCCAGGAATGCTGGCAACATCGACTTCATCAATTTGTGCGGACTCTAAGAATTTTTCAGCATAACGTAAATAAATTTTTTCACGAATAAATAAATCAAAAATATCCGGATCGATATGATTATCAAGCCGCATTTTTCCTAGAATATTCAGCGTTTCAGAAAGTGTTTTTGCTTTTTTGTAAGGCCTGTCTTTAGAAGTTAACGCCTCAAAAATATCAGCAATCCCCATCATGCGCGCTGGTATCGACATTTGATCACGCGTCAAACCTTTTGGGTACCCTTTGCCATCCATTCGCTCATGATGCCCTCCTGCATACTCAGGTACACGTTGCAAGTCTTTAGGGTAAGTGAGCGCATCCAGCATGCTAATGGTAACCACAATATGATTGTTAATCACCATACGCTCTTCTGGCGTTAAGGTGCCTCGCTCTATCATGAGGTTATATATCTCGTTTTCACTCAAAAATTTAGCGGTATGGCCTGAATCATTCAAATATTCGTAATTTGCAATATCTTTAATCCGCTGCAAATCTTCTGATTGCATTGATTCGCCACCGATATTCATCTTGCGTATAAAGTTTTTATCTTCCTCGAGTTTTCTTTTAATCACGTTAATTTCATGGTCAAGTTGCAGCGGATTTACAACTTTCCCATCTCTAGAGGAGGCCAGCGCTTTACGCAAGCATGCATTTTCGCACTGGGTTTTAAGTAACTCAAACCGTTCGTCAATTAAATGAATCCGGTCAAAAATAGTTTCCAGCTTGGTCGCTTTATCCATGACATATTCTGGCGTCGTAACTTTTCCACAATCATGCAGCCAAGCCGCTATCTTGAGCTCATAAAGCTCCTTTTCGGTCATGGTAAAGCTTTTTAGCGGGCCTACATCTGTTTTAACCGCTGCATCTGCCAGCATCATAGTCAATTCCGGAACGCGCTGGCAATGGCCGCCCGTGTATGGGGATTTCTCATCAATTGCGTCCGCAATCAGTTTGATAAATGACTCGAATAAATTTTTAAGGCCATCTATTAAATTGTGGTTGGTGAGTGCCACTGCAGCTTGTGACGCAAGCGACTCTACTAAACGTTGATGTGATTCAGAAAAAGCAATAATTTGATTAGTCTGCGGATCAATTGCATTAATTAATTGTAAAACGCCGATAATTTCATTTTCATGATTTTTCATCGGCACAGTTAAGAATGATTTTGAACGGTATCCCGTCTTCTCATCAAATTTTCGCGTGCCGGAGAAATCAAATCCTTCGGTTAAATAAGCATCTGCGATATTAACCGTTTTAGCATTCACCACGCTGTAAGCTGCAACCATATTATTATTTGGCTTGCCGTCTTCAAGATAAATAGGTAATGGAGGAAATGGAACATCCTTACCCGTAGTACCGCCCATCGCAATATCAAGGCTAAGTGTACGCATAATCTCAAACTTGAGCTTTGCGTCCTCAGTCACCGTATATAATGTACCACCATCGGCGTTGGTAAGCTCTTTCGCACCCAATAAGATGATTTCAAGCAGACGCTTATTGTCACGCTCTGCCGAAAGCGCCACGCCTATCGAATTGAGGCGATCGAGCTGATTGAGCATATCTACAGTTCGCATAGAAATTTAAACTGAAGAATACAATTAAAAGATATCAAAAATACTGGTCATCACATTCCAGGCTACGCTAGATAGAATTCCATTTTCACACCAACCAAGTCAATCACATCATGGTCATTTAACTCATAAGCCTGCATACCAATATTTTGGCCGTTCACTATTAGGGGTTTTTCACCCTCTACATGTGCAATAAAATAGCCGTGCGGTCGCTTGGTGATCACAGCCACCTGCACACCAGGCTGGCCTAGTGTTGTAAGTGCTTTATTCAATGAAAGATCGCGGCCAGAATTGGCTCCATTCAATACCTGCAAATGACCAGTCTTCTGCTCCTTTGCAGACGTTTCAATGAAAATCTGCTGTGCGGGCGATGATGTAGGTATGGATGTAGTTGGTGCACCGCCTGCCTCATTAAAGACTTGTTCAGCCTCGGCACCCACTTCCGGCGCAGGAACAATCAGCTTTTTAGGTCGCACGATAACAGTATTTTCGAAACCATTGTGATGCGCTGGCGTTTTTTCCTGCGTTTTGTTTTCATATTTGAGCTGATACTTACCAAACTCAATAACATCACCATGATAAAGCACATGTTTTTTTATCAATTTATTATTTACCAAGGTGCCATTGGTACTATCCAGATCCTCTAAAAATGAATCATTACCTATAGTCGTAATCGCTGCATGGTCGCCGCTCACTGCTAAATTATCAATACGAATATCATTTGATGGGCGACGCCCAATAGTAATACGCTCTTTGTCTAATGCAAACTCACCTAACGGGTTGCCATCCAACGAAAAATGTAACTTTGCCATAATCACCCTTGTCATATTTCTTAGTTTATCGTTTTTTTACCACCATTAAAAACTGTACTATTTGGCGATTTTAGCGCCTCCAAATAAATTTTTAATCCAGCTTCTTTCTGCCGTAAACGTCTTTTTTATTGTTGCTATCACTACCGAAATATTATCTGTGCCGCCGTTTTCATTTGCAGATTGTATAAGTTTGTTAGCGGCATGTACGATATTACCATCAGCTTCAACTAGTATTTCACCTATTTCCGCATCGTCAATTAAATCTGACAATCCATCAGAACATAACAAATAAACGTCATCAACTTCAACATCAAGCTCTTGCAGTTCCAGCTCTACCACAGGGTCTATACCGAGCGCACGCGTCACCAAGTTTCTATTATTAGACAATTTCGCTTGTTCTTGAGTAATGACCCCTGCATTAATTTGCTCCTGCACCAGCGAATGGTCCTCTGTAAGTTGCACTAAATTTTTAGCACGCAGGCGATACATGCGCGAATCACCGATATGTCCCACCACCAATTTATTATCGGTAAAAATTCCGACAACCAATGTCGTGCCCATGCCAGCGCATTGCAGTTGATTTTGCGAAATTTGATAAATTGCTGCATTGGTTTTTTCAACGGCATCTATCAGCATCTGCGATTCTGGCAATAAATTTGGCGCAGATTTATTCAAACGCGTTTTATTCTGCAAGGATTCAGTAATTTCGGCTGCTATCATCAGCACCGCGATCTCGCTTGCCACTTCGCCGGCTTTGTAGCCGCCCATACCATCGGCCAATACCAACAGTCCAATCGACAAATCACTCGCAACCGCATCTTCATTGTGGTCACGAAGCCTACCCACATCCGTCAGCCGAACCACCTCTATAGCATCTGATACGTTCAAAGTTCTAAGCCCCCAAATGTATGAGCAGTTACTAACATTGTTTAATGTCTTGCATGCTTATTGTCGTCTAAACTCCTGCGGCCTTGCATTCGCAGCCACTTTATCCAATACGCCGTTAATATATTTATGCCCATCAACACCACCATAAAGTTTAGCTAACTCAACACCTTCGTTGATGGCAACACGGTATGGAATGCTCATGTCATACATGAGCTCAAATGAAGAAATGCGCAATATCGCATGCTCTACAGGGCTTAATTCTTCAAGTTTTCTATCGATAAACGTTGAGATTTTCTGATCAAGCTCATCTATTTTGCTAGTTACTCCTTCGAGCAAACTTTTAAAATATGCCTCATCAGCTTTTATATATTCTGGATCGTCTTGCGCATCCAGAATAATTTGTTTTATCTCCCCGTCATTTATCATGCCACGATATACAGCCTTTAATACCAGCTCGCGTGACTTACGACGATTTTGACTAATTTTTGGCTTTTTAACCGCGCCTATTTCAGCCTTGCTCACACTCATAGCGCACCCACCAAATTAGCCATTTCTATCGCCACTTGTGCAGCCTCTGTGCCTTTTACCAGCATACGAGCCAATGCTTGATCGTCATCTTCAGTAGTTAAAACCGCATTAGCGACTGGCACTCCTGTATTGAGTTGGACTTCTGAAATTCCGCGTGCGGATTCGTTTGCAACCACCTCAAAATGATAGGTTTCACCGCGAATAATTGCTCCTAGAGCAATAAGCGCATCGTATTCCTCACTCAACGCCATATGCTGCAGAATAAGCGGAGTTTCAAGAGCTCCAGGTACAGTAGCAATGCGGATATGTTCCGGCTTTACACCCAGTTTCAATAATTCTGCATAACAAGCTTCCAGCAGGCCTTCGCCAATATTGCTATTAAAACGCGATTGCACAATACCGATTTTTTTGCCTGAACCATCTAAGTTAATGTTTATTTTATTCAATTGATTCTCTATAAAGTGCTAAAAACTGCTATTTTACCTGATAAGCGTGAATGCAAATTGCAGTTTTACTAAACCCCACTAAATAACACCCAAGCTTTTTGTATGGTCATCCAGACCCCATAGCTGATTGGAATCAGCACGGCAGCCCAAGCCAATTTAACTAAAACCGGATGCTGTTCTGCCCCGCTATCTGAAGCGACGCTCGCAGCCGCATTCTGCAGGGATTTTTCATGACTGATTTTATGCACCTCGGCAAGTTCTGCGTCCGTCATAAAGTACTTATCGGCAACAGGTTTCACCAGCATATTGGCAACAAAGCCCACGACCAGCAAACCTGCCAGTACGACAAAAATCGGCGCATAAATTTGGTCAAATGGAATGCCTTTTTCAAGCCTGGTGTCATGCATGTAATTCACCACCACCGGCCCTAAAATACCTGCAGTTGACCATGCAGTAAGCAAGCGCCCATGAATCGCGCCTACAAACTGCGTGCCGAACATATCGGCCAAATAGGCCGGAATCGTAGCGAAACCGCCACCATACATTGAGGCTATCACGGCGAAGCAGGCCACGAACAAAGCGAGCGATTTAAACCCAGCCACATAAGTTGCTGTGCAATACATGAGAGCACCAAGGATAAAGAAAATATAGTAGGTGCGTTTACGGCCTAATTTATCTGACGACGTCGCCCATGCAAAACGCCCGAAAATATTAAATAAGGAAATAAGTCCGACAAACCCTGCTCCCACCGCTGCAGCGGCTGCTGTCATGGCATCATCTTTTTTAATCTCAGAAAAGTCTATGTCCGGCTGACCTATCAAGGCGCCGCCGAAGGTCTCTTGTAGCATCGGTGCTGCAGCGCCAATGATGCCAATCCCCGCAGAAACATTCATGCACAGCACAAGCCAAAGCAACCAAAATTGTGGTGTTTTATGCGCATTTTTTAAATGTACATGACGCGTCGCAATCATGGTGTTTTTTGCAGTATCTGGTGGAGTCCAATTGGCTGGCTTCCATCCCACAGGAGGGACACGATAGCCCAATGCGCCGCATAACATAAACACGGCATAGATTACAGCCAATGCGATAAAAGTTTGCCAAACGCCCACGCTGGTAGGCGTAGCAAAGTAGGACATTAACTTTGTCGCCAGGGGTGAGCCAATCATTGCACCACCACCAAAACCCATAATTGCCATACCTGTCGCCATGCCGCGATGATCCGGAAACCATTTAATAAGTGTGGATACCGGCGAGATATACCCCAAACCCAATCCAATGCCGCCTATCACGCCGCTTCCTAACCACATCATCCACAACTGGTGGGTATAAACGCCGTATGCAGAAATCAGCAAGCCTCCGCACCAGCAAAGCATAGAAACCAAGCCTGCTTTACGCGGCCCCTCGCGCTCCAGCCAGCCACCCCAAAGTGCCGCTGAGCAACCCAACAACACAAAAAACAAGGTATACATCCAGCCCAAATCAAATTGCGTCCAGTTGCAGTCAGTCGCAAACAAGGCTTTTGCCGTACCAGATAATTTTTCACCAAACGTGGTTGCACCTGCTGCGCAGGCCGCCAGCGGCTTGCCATCCTCTCCCATCAGGGCGTTGCCAAGCGGCTTCCAGAACACGCTAAAACCATATGCCATGCCAATCGACAAGTGCACAGCCAGTGCGGCAGGTGGCACTAGCCAGCGATTAAAATTTGGCTGTGCAGTAATGTATTCTTTGGATAAAAAACCTGCCATGCTACCCCCTGAAATTAGTGTTATATCATTGTTATTCGAACAAGCTACATAGTGTTACAAAATACCCAAAATGGCAATTGCGCCTCAAATTTTATCTAAAAAAAATTGTTTGAAATTTGTCATGAATATGTCATATTAAAGTCACAAAATGACATCGCTACTTAATCGAGACAAAAAATGCCAGCGAATATTTTAGTGATTGAAGATGAACCTGCGATACAAGAGCTGCTAGCCTTAAACATCACGCAGGCAGGCCATAATGCCATACGTGCGCTTAGCGTAGAACATGCGCAGGAGTTATTACGCAACACATTACCCGACTTGATTTTGCTTGATTGGATGTTACCCGGCATGAGCGGTATTGAATATGCGCGGCGCCTGAAATCTGACCAGCTCACAAAGTCTATCCCGATTATCATGCTGACCGCACGCGGTGACGAATATGACAAGGTACGCGGTTTGGAAGTTGGTGCTGACGATTACGTGACCAAGCCTTTCAGTCCTCGTGAATTGAATGCGCGCATTAAGGCAGTGTTACGCCGTCGCGCGCCGCAGATGACCGATGACCCGATTGAAATACAAGGCCTTTTGTTAGATCCGACCACGCATCGTGTAACAGGCAATAATATCAACATCGATTTAGGCCCAACGGAATTCAGACTGCTGCATTACTTCATGAGCAATGCCGAGCGTGTACATACACGCAGCCAGCTGCTGGATAAAGTATGGGGTGATCGTGTGTTTGTAGAAGACCGTACGGTGGATGTGCATATTCGCCGCTTACGCAATGCACTTGCAGTGTCCGGCCATCAGGATTTAATACAGACAGTGCGCGGATCGGGTTATCGGCTCTCTGCAGTCAAGGAAAGTTAGTTCAAGCCACACAAAACCTCGCTATAATTAGGCATCATTTAATTTAAAAGCCTAATTTGTGATAGATATCCGCGTAAAAGCTGGTTTATTCGTTTGCGCCTTAAGTGCAATCTGCCTATTTTTATGGCTAATAAGCAGCATAACTGTTGCATTAGTCGTATTATCAACAGGCCTGCTCATTTACCTTAGTAGCCATATTGCCTGGCTGCACAAATTACATCTCTGGTTTAAAAACCCTGTTTTGAAAGAAATCCCGGAAGGTTCAGGCGTATGGGAAGATGTATTCAGCGCGCTATTGCAATATGAGCGTAATAATATAGAAAACCAAACCCAATTAAGTTCTGCGCTGGAGCGCTTTAACCTCACCGCCAATGCCATTCCGGATGGTTTGGTAATACTCAGCCCAAGCAACGAGATAGAATGGTGCACGTCGCACGCCGAAAATCAACTCGGCCTGAATTTAGCCACAGATAAAAACCTGCCTATAGTTAATTTAATCAGGGACAGCAATTTTATTGCCTACCTATACAACGAAGAGTTTGAAGAGCCTTTCAAACTCAAGTCCTGGCGTAACCCTGAGGTGATTTTCGAAATTCAGCTGATTCCATTTGCATCCAAACAAAAACTGCTGATTTGCAGCGATATGACACAGCTCGAAAAAGTGGATATTATGCGCCGCGATTTTATTGCCAATGTCTCGCACGAGCTGCGTACGCCGCTCACCGTAGTAGGCGGCTTTCTGGAAACACTGAGCGACATGGCTGGCGCAGTGCCGGAAAACCTGAAAAATTATTTCAGCATGATGCAAGAACAGACCGGCCGCATGCGGCGCATCATCGAAGATCTGCTCACGCTTTCTACAATAGAAAGCAACACGGAAAATCCTAACGACGATGAAATTGATATGGGTGTTTTGTTAAAAAGCATACAAAACGATGCGATTGGTTTAAGCCAAAGCCTTGGCAAAGCTAAATACAATATACACCTGGATGCCGACCCTACGCTTAACGTCATCGGTTCACAGGAAGAACTGCAAAGCGCCTTCAGCAACCTGGTGAGCAATGCCATTCGTTATACGCCCAAAGGTGGCGATATTTTTATCAACTGGGCTATGCAAAATGGACAGCCCGTGTTTTCTGTACGCGATACCGGCATCGGCATTGAGCAGCAGCATATCGACAGGCTGACCGAGCGCTTTTACCGCGTTGATCGCAGCCGAAGCCGCGAAACCGGTGGTACAGGATTGGGGCTTTCTATCGTTAAACACATATTAATCCGCCATCAGGCCAAGCTGGAAATCACCAGTGAGTTTGGCGTAGGCAGCACGTTCAGCGTCGTGTTCCCCAAATCTCGCATCGTGCATAAAAAAGTGACCATGCAAGCATGAGATTGGGGTTGTTGCTAATGGCCTGCAGCCTGGTTACCGCATGTGCTGCCAATTCACCTTTTGAAAACAAGCCCATTCCCGAACGTGGCGACAGAAGCTCGGCCAACCAATTAGCCAAAAATGATTTCGACCGCATGGCCGATGTTGAACTGGAAGAAAACACGCAAAGCCTGCGCACGCTGATGCTGAAGTTGTATAAACGAAACCCACGCGAGCTAGCCAAAAGCACCCCCGACCCTGCTGAAAAAATGGTGGATTGGGTATTCAATGGTGAATCACAGCATCATTTTCAATTTAAGGAAATCGACAACAAACAAGGTACTGATGCCATTTTTCTGGCGTTCGATGCCAATTATCAAGGCGACCGCGTACTGCCTTTTATTGTCGGCGTGCACACCATGCTGCTGAAAGCACATGGCAACAAAACCGATTTTTATTTAACCGACACTATCGACCCGCAAAGCGTCTATAACGTCGCACGCAATATCGAAATCGCTGCATGGAAGCTCTCTACAGCGCGCGATGCCAATGGAAATTTGTATCTGCTTACCAACGAGATTAGCGACAAAGACCGCAATTTAAGCTTTGAACGCGAATTCGGCAAAATGATAGGCCGCACCGATTTGTACGCCATTGCGTTGGCGGAAAAATCACAACGCATGATTTCGCGCGTGATGCAAAGCCTAGCCACCGCAGTATTTTTACCGTTTTAATTAAACCAGCCCTTTTTCATTGTAAAAATAGATGCCCTGGAAGGCAATATCCATGCGGCTTCCAGAGCATCAATTCTTGCCGCATTCATCTGGTTTTGACTTTAAATTCCCCTTGCCACTAGACCGGAAGATAAAGCGGCAAAGGGTGTCATTTGCTTATCCAAAGGAAAATAACTCGCAAGTCGCGCGAGAGCGACTATTTGCCTTACTTTACAAAAGTTATAGGCGAGCAAAGGCCTGGTGAGAGTAAACGCTTCATGCGTACCTCACCGTTAAAATTTCTAACGGATTAAGTAATCACTATCACTTGCGGCTGTTGGTTTTTAAGAGTTTCCACAGAGCTATAACCACAATAAAAAGTTTTACTATTGCGGTCATAAGACTGAGTAACGTAAGAATTACGTCCACTTAAAATTCCTAAATATAAAATTGAAACTAGCACTACAGCTTGCACCTCCTAAACGCGTAATAAATAGGCAAAAAAAACCGCTCATTGAGCGGTTTTTCATTTAGTGTGGACGCAATTGTCCCCACATATAAATGCAAACACAAGTTATCTATTTATTGTTACAAAATACTATCTACCCCAACGCCACTTCTACCAAATTATCAGAGAAAGTAGTCGAATGCCCCATATCTCCAAACTCCGCTGCGCTGATGCAATTGACCGTGCCTTTGTTGAGCTGCCGCCAATAACCGAGCGTGGCGACCACAATACCCGGGTTCACGTCTTTGGTGATGCGCGCATCGCCTTCAAACGCTCCACGGTCGTTAAACACTTTCACTTTCGCGCCTTCTTTAATACCGCGCGTGGTAGCATCCAGCGGGTTAATCAGTACAAATTGCTCGCCCTGCCCTTTGATTTTCTCGGCCATGTTGGCATAGCAGGAGTTTAAAAAGCCATGACTTTTTGGCGAGATAATATTGAGCGGATATTTTTTAGCCAACGCGGGATTGCTCTCGGCGCTTTCCCGATTCGCCACGTAATCCGGCAGCGAATCCAAATCTTCACCCGGTTGAAAGCCTTCATACATTTGGCGGAACGGTCCAGCCACAAAGTTTTTCGCGCCTTCTACCAAAAACATACATTTGCCAGTTGGCGTCGGAAAATTGCCGTTTTTATGCGGCACGCGGTCATCTTTCGTACCCACTTTCAGCTTGGCAAAGCCGTGCTCACGCATATAGGCGAGGCTGTAGCCTTGAGCTGCGGGCGCATCCCAAGCGACGTAGTTTTCTAAGCACTCAGAATCACTCCACTTGAAATTGTCTTCTTGAAAGCCTAATTTTTTAGCAAGGCGGCGGAAGATTTCGTTGTTCGGAATCGCTTCGCCCGGCGGGTCGATACATTTGGCGTTGTAGGTGAGGTATAAATGCCCCCAGCTTAAAATCATGTCTTCCATCTCCGCGCCCATGGCGGCTGGCAGCACAATGTCGGCATACGCAGCGGTGTCGGAAATAAAGTGGTCTGCGACGATAGTGAATAAATCTTCGCGCTGCAAACCTTTGATAATTTTGTCAGTTTCCGGCGATTGCGTGACCGGGTTGGTGTTCCAGACCATTAATGATTTAATCGGCGTTTTCAGTTTGATTTCGCCCATCAGCACGCGCCCCAATTGCAGAATATTGGCGACTTGTGTGCCTTCTGGAATCAAATCCGGGCGGCAAATCACGTCAAATTTATAGGGATGCTCCCACACCGGGAACTGCAAAATTCCGCCGCCCACATGGCGCCAAGCGCCTATCAGCGCGGGCAAGCAAGTAACCGCACGGATGGCTTGACTGCCGCCGTAGCTGCGTTCCAGCGCCACTCCGATGCGAATGGCCGCAGGCGATGTGGTGGCATATTCACGTGCGAGTTTACGAATATCCGCCGCAGGAATGCCGGTGATTTTCTCCGCCCATTCCGGCGTGCGCGTTTTGGCGCGTTCCGCCAGCTCCTTAAAGCCCACGGTGTAGTTGTCGATGTAATCCTGGTCTTGCAAGCCTTCGCTAATAATCACATTCATCATCGCCATCGCCAGCGCGCCATCGGTGCCGGGCTTGGGCGCAATGTGCCAATCAGCCTCTTTGGCGGTTTTAGAGGCGTAAGAATCAATCACCACGACTTTCGCGCCTTTCTTTTGCGCGTCGTGGATAATGTGCCAGTGGTGCAAATTGGTCGAAACCGAATTCGATGCCCAAACAATAATATATTTGGAATGAATAAAACTCTCCGGATCTACACCGGCAGTCGGGCCCACAGTCAATAACCATGCGGTACACGAGCCTTCTCCGCAGAATGTGCGCTCGGTCACCGTCGCGCCTAAACGCGCAAAAAACGCGTCGCCGCCATTTAAGCCGTGCACCAAACCTTGGTTGCCTAAATAACTGGCCGGCATAATGGCTTGTGAGCCATCCGTTTTAATAATCGCCTGCCATTTGCTGACTATCGTATCCAGCGCTTCATCCCACGTGATGCGCGTAAATTGCTTGCTGCCTTTTGGCCCGGTGCGCTTCATCGGGTAGAGCAACCGGTCTGGGTGATAATGGCGTTTTTCGTAATCTTTGAGTTTGACGCACAAGCCGCCGCGCGTCATCGGATGCTCGGTGTTGCCAGTGACGCTTAATAATTTGCCTTCTTTCACATGAAACACCATCGAACAAGTATCGGGGCAATCGTGCGGGCAGCCGCCATGGTGGGTGGTGATGCTTGGGTCAACAGGCTTGTTCATTCAGCATTCTCCTCAGTAGATTTTTTAATTAATTATTTTTCAAACTTTACTATATACCTGCTTGTATAGTCACGCAATTTTTTTGCACGATTTTTTAGTTATGCCAAAACGCGTTTAGAATAGCACTATGCAACTACTTAACCAGCTTACACCCGCGCAATTTTTGGCCGAATATTGGCAGAAAAAACCACTCTTAATTCGCGGTGCGATGCCTGATTTTAAAGGCCTGCTCAACCCCAATGAACTTGCGGGGTTGGCTTGTGAAGATGACGTGCAGGCCCGAATCATTCAGCAAAAAAAAGGGAGATGGAGCGTACGGAACGGACCGTTTGATGAGGCTGACTTTACTCAACTGCCCGAAAGAGACTGGACGCTGTTAGTACAAAGCGTGAATCATCACCTGCCGGAAGCTGCGGATTTGATATCCGAATTTAACTTTATCCCGCATGCAAGGCTGGACGACCTGATGGTGAGCTACGCTCCGGACGGCGGCGGCGTTGGCCCGCACACCGATAGCTACGATGTATTTTTGCTACAAGGCAGCGGCAAGCGAAATTGGAAAATCAGCGCACAGGTCGATTTAAGTTTGCTCGAAAATGCGCCGCTGAAAATTTTAAAGCACTTTGAAACCGAACAGGAGTGGGTACTGGAAGCGGGCGATATGCTCTACCTGCCGCCGCAAATTGCGCACTGGGGTATCGCAGCAGGTGACGATTGCATGACTTACTCAATCGGGTTTCGCGCACCGAAAACGCAGGAGTTGATGCATGAGTTTTTAAATTACCTGCAAGATAATGTCCAAGCGGAAGGCTTATACACAGACCCAGATTTAATCCTGCAAAAACACCCGGCAGAAATCAGTGAACAAATGATTAATAAAGTAAGTGAGATGTTGCAAAAAATCACTTGGGATAAGCATAGTGTGGCAGATTTTCTAGGTAAATATCTGACAGAACCCAAGCTGGATATTGTTTTTGAGCCAAACCGCAAAATATCAAGAAATGAATTCATCAGACAAATTGCCCACAAATCTATATGGCTTGGTTTGAAATCTCAGCTACTATTTACACGCGACAACTTTTACTTGAATGGCGAAAAATTGACCGTACCTGCGGATATGATTAACTGTATGAAAGATTTAGCAGACAAACGCTATTTAAAAACATATGCCCTGCAAGCCAATATCTATGCGACTCTTGGTGATGTGCTTTTTGAGAGCTATTTAGCCGGGTTTATTTACCTTGAAAGTGAATGACTATGAGCGCAACTGAACTGGTAGCCGACACGATTATTTTCGGCGAACGTAATTACGAAGCAGCACTGGATTTGATCATTGCTGAGGCTTCTGATGATTTACTTATTTTTGACCAGGACTTCTTAAAGGGTGGGTATGCCAGCCAAAATCGCGTGGAGCTTATTCATAATTTTTTAAATAGTAATCCACTGAACAAGCTTACGATCATTTTGCAAAGCACGCAGCATTTTATTAATCATTGCCCAAAACTATTTGAAATGCTTAGACTTTATGGCCACAAAATGACCGTATACGAAACCAATGATGCGGCAAAAGTCGCCAAAGATTGTTTTGTTATTGCCGACAAAAAGCATTATCTGCGGCGTTTTCACATTGACCAGGCGCGCTTTAAGTTTGCGTTTAATGATGAAGAGATGGCAGCTAATTTGTTGATGCGTTTTGATGAGCTGCTTGAAGAAACTGCCAATATAGTTTCTGTTACCCAGCTAGGCTTATAAGTCAGGAATTTCTGCCATGAAATTTTTAGCATTGATTTTGTGTTTGTTTGGTTTTTCTGCTTTTGCAGAAACCGAATTCAAAATCATTACCTTGCAACATCGGTTTGCGAATGATTTATTGCCCATTGTTTCTCCGATGGTAGGCGAAAACGGCACGGCAACAGGCATGGATAATCAGCTGATCTTACGCACCTCGCCAGAACGTATGCGCGAAATAGAAGCCACTGTGGAAAAACTAGATGCAGCCAAAGTGAATCGCAAAATCACCGTAAACAACAGTAGCAACATACAAACCCAGCAAGAACGTACCGAAGCCAGCGGCAACGTTAAAGTGGGCAAAGTGACCGTGGAAAACGATAGACATGCGAAACCTAACAGCGGCAATGTGGATTTTGAACGCAATAGCAGGAATACGCAGCAAAGCAGCAGTCAATTTATTAATGTTCTCGACGGTGAGCGTGCGTTTATTCGCGTTGGTCAGATTATCCCTTTTACACAAGAATGGGTAACCATCACACGGCGCTATGTGCACATTGAGCGCACCACCGACTGGCAGGAAATAAGTACAGGGTTTGCGGTACGTCCACACACAGTCGGCAATCAGGTAGAGCTCGAAATCACACCACGCATTGCCAGACGCAATCATCAAGGCTTTATCGACTTTGAAGACCTAACAACTGTTATTCGCACGACATTAGGAAATTGGGTAGATATTGGCGGCACAATGCAACAAAATGACGAAGTGAGCCGGAAAATTCTAGGCATACAAAATACATCCAGCCAGCAAAAATCCAGTCTAATTATAAAAGTAGACTAAAAAACATGAGCTTTCACATCTAAATTGTTGCAAATCAACGACTTTTTGAGTTAAAAATCGTCATTAATCCAAAAAATACTGGAATTTTTTATAATTGCTGGTAAAATTCATGCCACTCGGTTGGGCTAAAGGTGGTCCGCCGTAACTGGTTTAACTTTAGTTCATATCGTAAGGGATACAAAAAATGACACGTTCTGCTCTATTAGCTGCATTATTAGCACTTGCTTTAACTGCTTGTGGCGAAAAACCTGCTGAAGCTCCTGCTGAAGCTGCTCCTGCTGCTGAAGCTCCTGCTGCTGAAGCTCCTGCTGCTGAAGCTCCTGCTGCTGAAGCTCCTGCTGCTGAAGCTGCTCCTGCTGAGGCTGCTCCTGCTGAGGCTGCTAAGTAATTAGTCTTTAGCAACAAGCATAAAAAGCCGACTAAATGTCGGCTTTTTTGTTATGTGGATCATGGATTAGATTTAATTTGCATATACATGCCTTTAACTAATCAAAGCCACGCCAGGCAAACCCTTCCGCCTGATCCGCAATGCCAATCCAATCCATTTCACAATTAAGTGCCTGACTTAATGCTTTCCTCGCTAACGTTTGCGTATTATTTTTTGCGCTTAAATGTGCAGCAATAATATGTCTAAGCTTATTATTATCAAGTTTGGTTAACAGTGTAGCCGCACTTTCGTTATCTAAATGCCCGAGTCTGCTGCCCACCCGTTTTTTTAACGGCCAGGCATATGGGCCATTTTCAAGCATTTGCAAGTCATGGTTACATTCCAGCACCAAGGCATCGCAAAGAGTTAACACCTGTTCTATATATGAAGTCGAAGAGCCTGCATCAGTTAAAACACCTAATTTGTGATTGCCGTCTGTAAAAGTGAACTGCGTTGGTTCGCGCGCATCGTGCGGCACAGGGTATGGCGTGATCTCGAGTTGCTCTATATGAAATTTTGTGTGGCTATCAATCACATTGAGAGAGATGTGAACATCTTCTGGCAAAAAAGGCTCTGTTGTTTTGACTGGCAGATAACGCTCGCACATTTTTAATGTTCCATGCGACAGCCAAATTGGAACGGCATATTTTGCCGCAAACCTAAACGCGCCTTTCGCATGATCGTCATGCTCATGCGTAATTAAAATACCTGTAATGTCTTGCGGCTCTAGATCCAGCTTTTGCAAGCGCTTGACAACCTCACTTACAGCAAAGCCACAATCAAGTAATAAACGTGTTGAAGCCTTCTCTATCACCATGCAGTTGCCAGCACTGCCACTGCCTAGCGACGCAAAACGCATGAAGACTATTTATTTCAACTGGTCGTACAGCAGAGCAATAATACGGTTAGCAGTCGTACTGCGATTGCGCTTATCATCACTATCCACCACATTCACACGCGTACCGCCATTTTCAGTCTCTACCACTTTAATGCGATATTGTTTGGATGGATCAGTTTTACCGTCATCACCTTTCCAAAATTGCAGCTTATCAACAATCGTTTTTTCTTCTTTTGGTTTGGATTTATTTTCCACTTCTTCGTCATCGCCCCAGAATTTTAGCGTATCAAGCAGGCCTTTCTTCTTCTTAGGTCCATCATCAATATCCACATCGGCGTATCGCACATAAAACAAACCATTCGAACGATCTTTATCTTCCGTCACAAACCCGATTCTATCAAGTGCCAAGCCGACACGGCGCCAACCGCGATCAAATGGATCGTTTAAATTTAAAGTGACGCTGCTGTCTGCTTCTTTCACTACCTCTGCACGCTTTTCAGATACTGGATTGGCGACAATTTCTTGAGCGCGCTTCTCTTCCACACCTAATTTCACCATCAGCCGGCGCAACAGTTCTGCATCTAAATCAGCGTCGTTTTCTTCCGCTTTTGTAAGCGGTTTTGAAGAGTCCAAGCGATATCCTGTGTCTATTTCGCCCAATTGCGTCTTAACAACATTTTTTCCATCATCCGGCGCACCACTTACCGTGCGATGTGTCATATAAATTTCGGTTGAACCTTCCTTTTCACCGCGCTCCAGACGCGTACGGAACTTACGTCGATCAGCCAGACCTGAGAGCTTGTCCATCCATTCATCAAACTTTTCTCCCATATTTTTCTTTTCCTCTTTGGCCTTAATGGCATCCGCTTCAACCCATTCGGTTTCCATTACACCTGTTTCCGCATTTTCCACTCGTACCGCAAAACCCTGGTCTATCCAGAACTCACGCACCACAGGCCAAATTTTCTCTGCTGGCGCATTTACCACCAACCATCTTTGTGCGCCCGCTTTCTCCATGCGCACGCTATCAGATGTGGGCAACACTTTTTCCACACCAGCTTCCTGACCATCCTGGGCTTGGTTGTAGGTGTTATAAGTAGTACTGCCACCCGGCACACTATATGCATCGCTAGAATTCACTGAGGTTAAATCAGGTGGCACTTCAAGCGGACGTGAGCGTCCAGCGCCTTTATAATCAGACGATGTATCGATAAACGGAATGGAATCGCAAGCACTTACAAGCAAAGCAAGCAATGCTGCTGCGGTTAACCTAAATATAGCCTTTTGTTTCATGTTTCTACCACCAATTTACTATCATTAAATAAGGTTTGCCTGACGCATGGCCGCACGTAATACTTCATGGTATTGCACAGATAAATTTACCATCGGCAATCGTATGCCAGTTTTAATTAAAGCCATCTGTTGCATGACCCATTTCACAGGGATTGGGTTCGCCTCTACAAATAATTTTTGATGCAGACCAAATAATTTAGCATTAATTTCACAAGCCGTTTTGACATTTCCCGCCATCGCAGCCACACACATTTCATGCATTAATTTAGGCGCTACATTTGCAGTAACCGATATCACGCCATGCCCGCCTAACAGCATCAACGCCATTCCTGTAGCATCATCTCCGCTATAAATCGCAAAGTCTTTAGGTGCGCGCAACAGTAAATCTGTTCCCCGCTCTATACTCCCGGTAGCATCTTTAATGCCAACGATATTTTTAATAGCTGCAAGCCTTAGCACCGTGTCATTTGCTATATCGCAACCTGTACGGCCTGGCACGTTATATAAAATTTGTGGAATATCCACAGCCGCAGCTATCGCAGCATAATGTTGATACAAACCCTCTTGCGTAGGTTTATTGTAGTATGGTGCCACCAGTAAACACGCATCCGCACCTAAGGTTTTTGCCTTTGCCGTTAATTCAATCGCCTCGCTTGTGGAGTTTGCCCCAGTTCCAGCAATTACTGCAATGCGACCGTTGACATGCTCTACCGTCGTTTTAATCAGTAAGCAATGTTCATTAACATCTACGGTCGGTGATTCACCGGTCGTGCCAACGATGACAATACCATCCGTACCTGCATCGATATGAAAATCAATCAGCGCACGCAATGCGTCTAAATCCAAACTTCCATCATCAAACATCGGGGTGACAATGGCAACCAAACTACCTTGCAGCATATAGAAACCTGCTAAAAATAAAGTGTGTTATTTTAACCGAAACTGCCTGTTTATTGCGAAAACGCTGTTGATTCGTCTTGAAATAAATCATACATAACAAATAATGCTATAAATATTCCCACTTATTCTTTGTAATTAGAAAAAATATCCCATATATTGCATGGTTACATAACGCGCGCGTCTGGGTTTTGCTTGAGTTTGCCAGGTAGATTGCGTTCTAATCCATTACAAAACACAGTATAATCGCAGCTAAACTAACAGGTTCGCCTATGTCACAGAGTTACATTTTAATTTTAATCAGCACGGTGTTAGTAAATAATATCGTACTTGTTAAAATTTTAGGCTTATGTCCATTTATGGGTGTTTCTAAAAAACTAGAAGCGTCCATCGGCATGGCTGCTGCAACTGCATTCGTATTGACAGTTGGCTCAATGACCAGTTGGGCAATCAATCATTATCTACTCGAGCCAAACAGTCTACAGTATCTGCGCACCCTGTCATTTATTGTAGTGATTGCCGGCGTGGTGCAATTTACAGAAATTGTGATGGAAAAAAACTTTCCGTTACTCTATCAAATGCTCGGCATTTTCCTGCCTCTTATTACCACCAACTGCGCAGTGCTGGGTATTCCGCTCCTCAATGCGCAATCCAGCCATGGGCCAATAGAATCTGGCCTATATGGCTTTGGTGGCGCGGTCGGCTTTTCAATGGTGCTAATTCTGTTTGCCTCAATGCGCGAACGCCTGGAGGCCGCCGATGTGCCCAAAACATTTCAAGGTTCTGCCATTGCCATGGTCACGGCGGCTTTAATGAGCCTTGCATTTATGGGTTTCGCCGGCCTCGACAAATATTAGGCTTGATAAGTATTAATCAATGTTAACCGCTTTATACATTATGATTGGCTTGGCACTGACCTTGGGCGGATTGCTGGGTTTTGCCGCGCTTAAATTCAAAGTGGAAGGCGATCCACTTATCGCACGGATTGACGCCATTCTGCCGCAAACACAATGCGGCCAGTGCGGTTACCCAGGTTGCAAGCCCTATGCCACGGCTATTGCTAAAGGCGAAGCCGATATTAATCAATGCCCGCCAGGCGGTGATGCAGGCGTGCATGCACTGGCCGATTTATTGGGTGTGGAATACAAGCCACTCAATGCCGAACATGGCGCACCCAAACCAAAGGCAGTGGCTTTTATTGATGAAAAGGTTTGTATTGGCTGTACTTTATGCATTCAAGCCTGCCCGGTAGATGCTATTTTGGGTGCTGCCAAACACATGCACACCATTATTGCGAGCGAGTGCACGGGCTGCGAATTATGCGTGGCGCCTTGCCCGGTCGACTGCATTACGATGGAGCCGATTGCAGAAACACCTGATAACTGGAAGTGGAAATACCCAACCATTCCGATTAAACCCGTGATGAGCTTGAAATGAACGCGCTGGTTAACTTGACTAAGGTTTTCAAATTTCACGGCGGCGTCCATCCGCCTGAGAACAAAGCGCAATCAACGCAATTGCCGATTGGGCAATTACCGCTGCCCGAAAAAATCGTACTGCCACTGCGCCAGCATGTCGGCAATATTCCAAAAATCAAAGTGCAGGTTGGCGACAAAGTGTCAAAAGGCCAATTGCTTGCAGAAGCAGAAGGTACCGTGTCTGCAGCCATACACGCCACCACATCCGGCACGATTGTTGCGATTGAGGATGCGATTATTCCGCACCCTTCCGGCCTGCCTGACAGATGCATCACCATTAAGCCTGACGGCAAAGACGAGTGGATTGCGCGCCAACCGCAAGACTGGCGCAACACTGATTGCAATACACTCATTGCAAGCTTGCGCTCTTCGGGCATTGTAGGCTTTGGCGGCGCCACGTTTCCAACCCAAATCAAACTGCGTGTCGGCTGCAAATCAGAAATCCATACACTAGTGGTTAATGCCGCCGAATGCGAGCCTTACATCACCTGTGATGACATGCTGATGCGTGAACGTGCGAATGAAATAATGAAAGGCATCGAAGTCACTCAACGCTTGCTCGGCGCAGAAAAAGTGCTGATTGGCATTGAGGACAACAAGCCTGAAGCCATTGCATCTATGCAGGCAGCAACCGCAAATACTTCCATCCAGGTTGTGGTGGTTCCTACGCTCTACCCTAGCGGCGATGCACGGCGCTTGGTGCATTTGGTATTGGGCGCAGAAATCCCATATGACAAACGCTCTACCGACGTCGGCCTACAAGTATTTAACGTGGCGACCGTATTGGCGCTGTACCGATTTTTTGAGCTTGGGGAGCCCGCGCTTAGCCGCATTGTGACTGTTACCGGCAACGTGCAAAAGCCACAAAATTTTGAAGTGCGATTTGGTACACCTTTGCCGCATTTAATCAAAGCGGCTGGCGGTGCCAAACCTGACACCACGCACTACATCATGGGTGGCCCAATGATGGGTTTCGATTTGCCCGATGAAAATGTGCCGATTACCAAGGCCGCCAATTGCATCATCGCCTCATCGCCTAACCTATTTGCGCCGCCACCTATACCTATGCCGTGCATACGCTGTGCACGCTGTGCAGACGCCTGCCCGGTGAATTTGCAGCCGCAAGAACTATATTGGTTTGCCAAATCGGATAATTTCGAGAAAGCGAATGATTATAAGCTGTTCGATTGCATCGAGTGCGGCGCTTGCTCTTTCGTGTGCCCCAGCCACATTCCATTGGTGCAATATTACCGTTACGCCAAGAGTGAAATCATCGCTCTGGATAAAGCACGAGAGGCCGCTGACTTGGCGCGTGAACGCAACGAATTCAGGTTGGCGCGCATCGAGCGCGAAAAACAAGAGCGTGCTGCAAAGCATGCAGAACGGGCTGCTGCGGGCAAAGAAGAAGCTGCAAAAAGAGCATTAAAAGCAGAAAAAACACCTGTCCTGGAAGTCAATCAGAATGCGGCTTCCAGCCCTGTCACTTCTGGCGCAGATGATGTCAAAAAAGCCGCAATTGCGGCCGCAATTGAACGTGCCAAGGCCGCTAAAGCTGCCGCCGCAGCAATTGGCGAGGCACCTAAGAACATTGCTAACACAGATGAAAGTGTAAAAAAGGAAATTGCAGAAATCGATGCAAGACGTCAGGCGGCTGGTATTGAGAAACCTGCCTTTGATGCAGAAAAACAAGCAAAAATAGCAGCTGCAATAGAGCGTGCAAAAGCCGCTAAAGCAGCAGCTGAAGCCGCCAAACCAGCAGAGACTAATGGGAAATAAATGTATCGCTCACCTTACATATCTGACGCTCCACCCGTAAGCAGCATCATGTTCAAAGTGTTGCTTGCACTGGTGCCAGGCATCATCGCATATATATGGGTATTTGGCGGCGGCGTACTAGTCACCATTACATTGGCAACAGCCACAGCATTGTTGGCTGAAGCTGCCATGCTTAAATTAAGGCAACGTCCTGTACAACCGTTTTTAATGGATTACAGTGCCGTCGTAACCGCGTGGCTATTGGCGCTAGCGATACCTCCGCTCTCACCATGGTGGCTGATTGTGGTCGGTACTTTGTTCGCCATCGTCGTCGCGAAACAACTCTACGGCGGCCTTGGCTATAACCCATTCAATCCGGCCATGGTTGGTTACGCTGTACTGTTGATTTCGTTTCCCGCACTCATGACAAAATGGCCTGCGGCCTTGCAGTTAGCACAAACCCAACTTAGTTTTGCCGATCAATTACAATTTATTTTCAGCGGACTTTTGCCACAGGATGTGAAACTGGATGCTATCACTTCTGCTACTCCACTGGATTACCTTAAGACGCAGCTTACGCTAAAGCATGATGTCGCCAGCATTACACAAGCGCCTATATTCGGTATAGCTGGCGGCAAAGGCAGTGAATATGTATCCATCGCTTATTTATTGGGTGGCCTTTATTTGTGGCAGCAAAAAATCATCAGCTGGCATTTGCCAACAGCATTTTTAGGTGCTTTAGCCATTATTTCCAGCCTGTTCTGGTTAATCAACCCAGGCCATTTTGCATCGCCCTTATTCCACTTGTTTAGCGGCGCTAGCATGCTATGTGCGTTTTTTATTATTACCGACCCTGTAAGCGGCCCAACCACGCCTAAAGGTAAGCTTTATTTTGCAGCCGGCGTGGCTGTTATCACCTACCTAATCCGCGTCTATGGCGGTTATCCGGATGGCGTAGCTTTTGCTGTCATCTTCATGAATATTTGCGTACCCTTAATTGACACCTACACACAACCTAGAGTGTTTGGCCACGAAAAATGAGTGAGCGTATTTTTCAACATACCCGTAAAACCGCGCTCACACTGATTGCGTTTGCGTTCGTGTTTACCACACTACTGGCTTATGTTTTTCAAATCACCAAAGCGCCGATCGCCAAAGCCGAGGCAGAAGCGCGGCTGGCTTTGTTCCGCCAAATTGTGCCAGAAAGCATGCACGATAATGATTTGCTAAAAGACAGCATCACCATCGCCCCGAATGATTTATTGGGGAATAAGCAAGCTAGCATCGCCAACCGCGCATACTTGAACGACAGGCCGGCAGCCGTGATTTTAGAGGTGATTGCGCATGACGGCTATAGTGGTGACATCAAACTGTTGATTGCGATTCGCGCCGATGGCACGATTAGCGGTGTGCGTGTACTCACACATAAAGAAACGCCAGGCTTGGGTGACTATATCGACATCGCTAAGGGCAATTGGATTAAACTTTTCGACAATGAATCACTCACAAAGACCAGTGAACAAAATTGGAAAGTAAAAAAAGACGGCGGGCTATTTGATTACATGGCAGGTGCAACCATTACGCCACGCGCTGTGGTGAAGGCGGTGCATCAAGCACTGCAATATTTTGAAGCGAATAAACAGGCATTATTTGCTTAAGCAGAGGTGACGCATGAGTGACTTTAAAGAAATCAGCTATAACGGCTTATGGAAGCAGAATCCAGGCGTGGTGCAGCTTTTGGGTTTATGCCCCACCTTGGCGGTGACGACATCGGTAGTCAATGGCGTCAGCCTTGGCTTGGCGACCGCTTTGGTCATGGCTGCCTCTAATGGCGCCGTTTCCCCTGTGCGCAAGTTTGTGCCGGATGAAATTCGCGTACCGGTGTTTATTTTGGTGATTGCCGCGCTGGTGACGGTGATTGATTTAACCATTCACGGCTTTGCCGAGCCGTTACACAAAGTGCTGGGTATTTTTATTCCACTGATTGTAGTGAACTGCATCGTACTCGCCAGGGTAGAATCCTTTGCAGCAAAAAACCCTCCGGCTCCCGCAATGTGGGACGGCTTTATGATGGGTTTAGGCTTGACGATTGTGTTGGCTATATTGGGCGGCATGCGTGAAGTTATCGGTAAAGGCACCTTGTTTTCTGGACTGGATTTGGCACTTGGCCCACAATTCAAGCAGTTTGTAGTGACGATTATTCCCGATTACCATGGTTTTCTGTTGGCAATTTTACCCCCAGGCGCATTCCTGGGGTTGGCCTGTTTAATCGCATTCCGTAACTGGGCAGAACAGCGCAAATCAAACCCTGCGCCACAGGCTGGTGGTGCGCTCAAACCTGCACATTAAACAACACAAAAAATGAATGCAGAGAAACGTGCTGAAATTTTTAAGCGACTCAGCGTCGCAACTCCACACCCGACAACAGAGCTGGAATACAGCAGCACATTTGAGCTATTAATCGCAGTTATTCTTTCCGCCCAGGCAACTGATAAAGGCGTGAATATTGCCACACGCAAGCTATTCAAAGTGGCCAATACACCGCAAGCGATTTTAAACTTGGAAATCGAAGGTTTGGAAAGTTACATCAAAACCATCGGACTTTATCGTGCCAAAGCCAAAAATATTTTGGCTTGTTGTGAGCAATTAATACAAAAACACAATGGCCTGGTACCCAATACCAGAGCGGCTCTCGAGGCATTGTCCGGCGTAGGTCGCAAAACCGCCAATGTCATCTTGAACACCGCGTTCGGCCAGCCTACCATTGCCGTGGATACCCATTTGTTTCGGCTGGGAAACCGCACCAGACTTGCAACGGGCAAGAATGTACTGGAAGTCGAACAAAAATATTTAAAAACGATTCCCAAAGAATACATGCACAATGCGCATCATCTGCTGATTTTGCACGGGCGCTACACCTGCACTGCGCGCAGCCCCAAGTGCGGCGAATGCTGCATTGTGGATTTGTGTGAATACCCGCATAAAATCATCCCAAAACTGCATCTAATGGCTGGCGAGGAAATAGTAGTTAAAACATGAAAGTCGCAACAGGATTAGCCATCGGCGCAGTGCCCAAGCCAGAGCTGGCTGCTCAAGCGGTTGAAACAGCTATGCTGAAAGCCAATATCCATGCGCCTTCCAGCGTATTGCTATTTTTAACTTCAGAGTTCGCTGCCGATCCGCAATCCGCCATCAAAGCTGCTGCTAAGGCAGCCAGATGCACACAAATTATCGGCTGCTCAGCGACTGGCATTTTTACTGAAGAAGACTGGGTAATTGATAGCCCTGCTGCAGCCGCAATGGTGTTTTCAGACTTGAATTTCGGCTATCCAAAAACTGATGTCCAAGTAAAAAATAGTGATTTATTGCTCACACTTACCGCGCCCAACGCCATCAACACAACCTGGTTGAACCAATCCGGGCTTAGATTTGGCGGCGTTTCTGGCGACGCGATCGGGCATGGGCCTTTTTCAGTTTGGCAAAATGGCAAAGGTACCACGCAAGGTTATTGTGAAGTCACACTCAACAACATGTCGACGGCAGTAGCCGCGACACATGGCCTGAAGGTCATATCTCCGCCGCGCAGAATAACCTCCAGCAATGACAATGATTTACTCACCATCGCTAATATACCAGCGCTTACTACCTTGCTATCCGCATGGCAGAAGCACGCTAAAACCTCAGACGCGCCACCCTACCATCAGCTCATGGTGGTGTATGCCAATAAAGCCAGCCAGCTGGAACGCGGCGAATACAATATCGCTTCCATTATCATCGAAGATGCCGACAATGCCTCCGTTACCCTGACAAAGCCACTACAGGCAGGTAACTGGCTTAGCTGGGCGATCCGCGATGTAGATGCTGCACAAGTGGACATTGTAAAAACCGCCGGCGAACTCAAACAGCGATTAGACACCGAACCTGCATTTGCTTTACTATTTTCTTGTTTGGGACGCGGCCCCTATTTTTATAACGGTGCCGATCAGGATTTGGCATTAATTAAAACGCTGTTCCCGCTTCTACCGGTGATTGGTTTTTATGGCAACGGTGAGATCGCGCCAATCAACGGCGTTAACGAGCTGCTGCAATATTCCGCCGTATTGGGTCTATTCGCTAAAAGTAATGTCAGGTATTTATGAGCTTATTTGTCTTTTATGGCCCTATTTAACCCCAGCCGCGACGAAGTCCGCGAGTTCTTTTTTGGCATTTGGGCAAAGTTTAAGTCTTCGCAAGCGCTCACCGACTTAGAAAAAATCGGCTTGGGTGTCATTCACATGCATCCTGAATATCACGCCATACTTGATGCGCCAGAGCAATTCAAGCACCAGGAATATTTTCCTGAATTCGGCGAAACCAATCCGTTTCTGCACATGAGTTTGCATTTATCGATACTCGAACAAATCGGCATCAATCAGCCGATTGGCATCGCCAGCGTTTACGAGCAGTTGAGGTTTAAATACCAAAATGAACACGACGCACAACACGATATTTTGGAATGCCTCGGTGAAGTGATTTGGCAGGCGCAGCACAATAACGCTGCACTTGACGCCAACTATTATGTACAATTACTGCAACAAAAAGCAGGCAAACTATAAGCATGGCAAACCTACATGACTGGCTTAGCGAACATGGCGACTATCTGTACAGGTTTGCACTCGCACGCTTACGCGACCCACATTTGGCTGAGGATGTGGTGCAGGAAACATTTCTGGCTGCCATTAAAAGCCCGGATTTTGCAGGACAATCCGCGCCGCGCACTTGGCTGACAAGCATTCTCAAACACAAAATCATAGATGTCATGCGTAAAAATGTGCGCGAAATTGCAGCGTCAGACTTGATGTCAGACGAAGACGCTAACATGGACGAGTTTTTTGATGAAGCTGGCCATTGGGCGGACAAGCCGCTCGCATGGAACATGCCAGAAGGCACTCTGGAACAAAAGCAGTTTCTAGGCATTCTGCAAACCTGTATGGATAAATTACCTAAGAAATTAGCCCAGTTATTTATGATGCGCGACATACACGAAACCAATAACGAAGAAATATGTAAGGAATTGAATATCAGCACGACCAATGCTTGGGTGATGTTGTATCGAGCCCGCATGGGATTAAGAAAGTGTTTAGAAATCAATTGGCTAGGAGCTTAGAGGTTTAAGAATGTTAAGTTGCAGGCAAGCTAGTCAGCTTATTTCACAATCATTAGATCGACCGCTCACATTGCGTGAACGTTTTGCTTTGAAACTGCATCTGACGATTTGCAAATACTGCAAACGGTTCGGTCAGCAGATACAAACATTACGCTTGGCCGTGACGAAAATGGTGAGCGCTGTCGAAAATGACAACACGATCGAAATGCCATCCGAAGCAAAGAAACGCATTGCGCTTTCGGTTGAAAGGTAAGTGGTTGCGGCAAATCGCTGACAACCTCATATTTAATCTATTTTTTAAAGGAATCTACTTATGAAAACTTCAAATAAAACTCTTGCTTTAGCAGTCTCCGGCGCATTCGCGCTTTCTGTCGGCGCAGCCGGCATCCAAGCGGCCGAGAACCCTTTTGCAATCAAATCACTTTCCAGCGGCTATCAAGTCGCTGAAGCAGATGCCAAAATGAAAGACGGAAAATGCGGCACGGGCAAATGCGGCGCGAACAAGAAAAAAACTGAAGCAAAAGCTGCCGAAGGTAAATGCAGTGCAGAGAAAATGAAAGAGGGTGCTTGCTCTGCCGAAAAGATGAAGGAAGGTGCATGCAGTGCAGAAAAAATGAAAGAGGGCGCTTGCAGCGCTGAGAAAATGAAGGAAGGCGCTTGCAGTGCAGAAAAGATGAAAGAAGGAAAATGTGGTCACTAAGTTTGTTTAAACGTGTCTACACTGGCTGACATCAAAGGCACCGGTTTGGGGTTAAAGCGTGAGCTGATACCCCAAATCCAAGCGCTGTATCAAAATCCATTAATCGAAAATATCAATTTTTTAGAAATCGCGCCTGAGAACTGGATTGGTGCGGGCGGCAAAGCCGCTGTTGAATTGGCGTGGTTTGTCGAGCGCTTTCCGATGGTCTGTCACGGCCTTTGCTTGTCTTTAGGTGGCCCGGACCCGCTCAATGTAGAATTTCTAAAACAAGTAAAACAGTTTTTAAGTACCAATAAAATCCCACTTTATACTGAACATTTAAGTTTTTGCAGCGACATTCAGCATGGCAAAGCAGGCTACTTATACGACCTGCTGCCGATTCCATTTACCGAAGAAGCGGTGCATTATGTCGCCAAACGCATCCGTAAAACACAGGACATACTAGGTCAACGCATCGCGGTTGAAAACGCCTCGTTTTATGTGGCTGCGCCGATTTCCAGTATGGACGAACTCACGTTTATCAAGGCGGTGCTGGATGAGGCAGACTGTGATTTGCACCTAGATATCAACAATATTTATGTCAACAGTGTCAATTTCGGATTTGATGCGCATGCGTTTTTATGCGGTATTCCGGGCGAACGCATTGTGTATAGTCATGTGGCAGGCCATTTGCAAGTCAAGCCGGACTTGCTGGTAGATACCCATGGCGAAAATATCATCGGCCCGGTGTGGGCCTTGCTAGATAAAGCTTATCAATTATTTGGCGCCTTTCCCACACTACTAGAGCGCGATTTGAATATCCCTACGCTGCCGGAACTGATTCCTGAAATTGATAAAATTGCAGCACATCAGGCGCGGCATAGTTTGCAGCAACCGAAAGTTGCATGATGCTGGATTTTCAACGCTATCAAATCGCTTTCACGGCACACATCCGCAACCCAACTGCTCATAAAAAACCCGCCAAAGTACCAGATGCGCGCATGGCGGTTTACCGCGAAATCGTATTCAATAACATATTCGGATCGGTTTCTGCGTGCTTTCCTGTGTGCAAAAGCATTTTAGGTGTACGCAACTGGCGCAAACTGGTGCGCCAATTTTTCTCAACCCATCAGGCCGAAAGCCCGATTTTTAGAGAAATTCCGCAGCAGTTTTTAGACTTTTTAAAAACAACAAAAAATTTTCCTGCGTATCTTAAACAACTCGCACATTACGAATGGATAGAACTGGTTATCAGTACACAGCAAACTGAGGTATTGAAATTAATTAAAAACCCAGATTTATTGAACGAAAAGCCTGTGCTCGCACCCGCACACATGCTGCTGGAATACGACTATGCAGTGCATAAAATCTCCAAACGCTATCAACCAAAGCCCAAAGAAAAAACCTATTTGTTGGTATTTAGAAATGCGGAAAACATCGTGAAATTTATTGAACTAAACCCAATGACTTTTGAATTACTGCGTTTAATCAGTGAAAATAACATGGCCGGAAAGCAAGCGCTGGAGCGGATTGCAGAGGCGATAAACCATCCAGATGCAAACACAATGATTAAATTTGGTGCGGAAATCTTGGCTGATTTAGCCAATCAGGGCGCTATTGTAGGTAGCATGAAATAATTATTTAGATTTAAAACAGCGAATCATTGATGCCCTGCAAGCCAATATCCATGAGCCTCCTAGGACATCTCTATTTTGATTCAAACACTGTCTCTTGCCGCGCCCAGGTCTTTTTAATCACGTCGGATTTCTGCTCGAATGTGAAATCCCACCAGCCTTGTATTTCCTCAATCGTGCGATAGCAGCCGTGGCAATAACCGGTTTTGTCGTCCATGCTGCACACATTGATGCAAGGTGACTCTACTACCGGTTCTTCAAACATTTCTAGCCAAAAAATTAACTAAGCGCGCCGTGGCATTGCTTGTATTTTTTACCGCTTCCGCATGGACATGGATCATTGCGCCCGACTTTGACACCTTCGCGCACTACAGGCTGACCACTGGCTAGCTGCTCGGCTTCTTCTGTCGGGTTTGCAAGTGCCTCATCATAATCTGCATGTTGGTAATGCACATTGGCTACTTCTTGCGGTTTTTCAATGGGTTCCATCTCCTCCTGCGTGCGTACTTGCACCAGCATGGTGATTTTGGTGACTTCAGACTTTACCGTGTTGAGCAAAGCCTCGAACAATTGAAACGCTTCGCGCTTGTATTCCTGCTTAGGATTTTTTTGCGCATACGAACGCAAATGAATACCCTGGCGCAGGTGGTCGAGTGCCGCTAAGTGTTCGCGCCAGTGCATATCGATGCTTTGCAGCATCACCGAGCGCTCGAATTGGCGCATAGTATTGGCGCCGGCAAGCGTCTCCTTGGCTTTGTAGGATTCATCAGCCAACTCAAAAATGCGCTCGCGTAATGTTTCTTCATGCAAATCCGGGTTCTCTTCCAGCCACATTCCTACCGGCAAATTAAGTCCGGTTTCTTCCGCAATGGCTTTTTCCAAACCGGGAATGTCCCATTGCTCTTCCACACTGCCTGGCGGAATATGCGCCGCAATCATGTCTAAAAGTACGTCATGGCGCATTGCGCTAATTGTTTCGCCGATATCTGTAGCCTCTAATAGCTCATTACGCTGCTCATAAATCACTTTGCGCTGGTCGTTAGAAACATCGTCAAACTCAAGTAGTTGCTTACGAATATCAAAGTTTCTGCCTTCCACTTTGCGCTGAGCATTCTCAATCGCGCGCGTCACCATGCTATGTTCAATCGCCTCGCCTTCCGGCATCTTCAGGCGCTCCATAATCGCTGAGACACGGTCTCCTGAGAATATACGCAGCAGTTGATCTTCCAGCGACAAATAAAACCGGCTAGAGCCTGGGTCGCCTTGGCGGCCAGAACGACCGCGCAGTTGGTTATCAATTCGGCGTGATTCATGGCGCTCGGTGCCGATAATATGCAGGCCGCCCGCCGCCAGCACTGCGTCATGGCGCTTTTGCCACTCTGTTTTTAATTGCGCGATTTTAGTTTCTTTCTCCGCATCACTTAAGTTAGCATCGCCCTGAACCGCATGGATGGCGGCTTCCGGGTTTCCCCCTAAAACAATATCGGTGCCACGACCGGCCATATTCGTCGCAATCGTAATCGCACCCGGTTGGCCTGCCTCGGCCACAATATGCGCCTCACGTTCGTGCTGTTTAGCATTTAAAACTTCATGTTTTAATTTGGCTTTGGTAAGCAAAGTTGAAATCAACTCAGAGTTCTCGATTGAAGTCGTGCCCACCAAAACCGGCTGGCCAATAGCTTGACATTGTTTAATATCCTCAATCACCGCGTTATACTTTTCATTCGCGGTACGATATACCTTGTCCATCGCATCTTTACGCAGCATAGGGCGATGCGTAGGAATGACCACCGTCTCCAAACCATAGATCTGGTTAAATTCATAAGCTTCAGTATCTGCCGTACCTGTCATGCCGGAAAGCTTTTTGTACATGCGGAAATAATTCTGGAAGGTGATAGAAGCCAGCGTTTGATTCTCTTTCTGAATCTCCACGCCTTCTTTCGCCTCTACAGCCTGATGCAGGCCATCCGACCATCTGCGGCCTGGCATCATGCGGCCGGAGAACTCATCCACAATGATAATCTCGCCATCGCGGACCACATAATGCTGATCTTTATTAAACAGATTCTGCGCGCGAAGCGAAGCATACAGATGATGCACCAAAGTAATGTTGGCCGGCTCATAAAGGCTGGAGCCCTCGGTCAATAGTCCTGAATTCGCTAGAATCTCTTCGGCATGTTCATGCCCAGCCTCAGACATGGTGACAGTCTGCGCCTTTTCATCCACCCAATAATCGCCAGGGCCATTTTCTTCAGCTTGCTTTGTCAATTGCAGCGCTACACTGTTGATTTGACCGTACAAATCAATGCTATGCTCAGCCTGGCCGGAAATAATCAATGGCGTGCGCGCCTCGTCGATCAGAATCGAGTCCACTTCATCCACCAGCGCGTAACTCAAGCCTCGCTGTACGCGCTCTTCTTTGGTAAACACCATGTTATCGCGCAGATAGTCAAACCCAAACTCATTATTAGTGCCGTAAGTGATATCCGCCGCGTAAGCGAGCTGTTTGACGTCATGCTGCATTTGAGATAGATTGATGCCGACAGAAAGACCTAAAAAGTTGTAAAGCTTGCCCATCCAGTCGGCATCACGTTTGGCGAGGTAATCATTCACTGTCACTACATGCACGCCCTTGCCAGTAATCGCATTCAAATATACCGGTAAAGTAGCAACCAATGTTTTACCTTCACCAGTACGCATCTCTGCAATTTTTCCTGCATTAAGCACCATGCCGCCTATCAATTGCACGTCAAAATGACGCATTCCAAGCGCACGAACGCTACCCTCTCGCACTACCGCGAAAGCTTCTGGCAATAATTTTTCAAGACTTTCGCCTTGTTGTTGAAAACGCTGCTTGAACTCTTCTGTTTTCGCTCGTAAAGCCTCATCTGACAAGGCCTGCATAGCAGGCTCTAACGCATTAATTTCTTTGACTTTTTGACTATATTGCTTAACCAGCCTATCGTTACGACTACCTAAAAATTTTCTGAACAACGTGGATAACATGAAATAACACCGATTTTCCGACTTAGGCGGAAACCTCTAAATTGATTGGATGGAAATGATTACTTTTAATTTTGGCGAAGCTTTTATTTTAATCAAACGTTAGTTAAGGGCTTTAATTTTTAATTCAAGTTTTGAATGAAATTTAAAACAGCCTTATTTACCAATAGATTAATTTTTTAAATACTTTCTTGGATCTAATGCAGCATTATTGAGCCGTATTTCATAATGTAAATGCGGCCCTGTGGAGCGTCCTGTACTACCGACTTCTGCCACAATCTGACCTTTGACTACACGCTCACCAACTTTGACTAATAATTTCGATGCGTGTGCATAACGCGTCTCTAAACCAGACCCATGCTCGATTTTCACTATATTACCATAATCAGGAGTATGTTCGGCAGCAGAGACAATGCCATCTGCTGCTGCGCGTATCGGAGTTCCTGTGTTGGCTGTAAAATCTAGCCCTTCATGAAACGCCTTGTTGCCATTAAATGGGTCAATACGCCAACCGTAGCTGGATGAATTATAGGCAGCGTTAATAGGGCTATTATTTGGCAACATATCTTTTAGTACGCTTTGCTGCAGAATCTTTGCCTCAATGCCGCTTAAAGAATCATCACGCGCGTCGACTGCTTGGCTCAATTCTAAAATAGCTGCTTGCAAGTCTGTTTCTGTCATAGGGCGAGCATTGATAAGCGGCCCGCCTCTGTTGGCTGGTAACAAATCTTCAGCTGGTCTTCGATGAGGTGAGCTCGACGTTTGCTTATCTTTTTCGCCCGCCAGTTTTGCTAATCGCTGACTTTGCGCATCCAAACGCATCATTCGTGCTTGCAATTCACCCAGCTCCTTAGCGTAAGCATCTAAATGCACTTGTGAAGAAATAATGGAGCTTTTTATGTGCGGCGGCAGCAACGCTTTCATGCCCTGTTCTTTAATATTGCTTTTGGGCGTAATAAACAGCAATGTAAGCAAAACAGGCACCAACACCAAAGCTGCAACCAACATTCCAGCCTGAAGCATAGACAGGCTTTTGGCTTTTGCCATTTTGTTAGAAACCAAAATAATATTCATAGAGTAATATTCATTTAGATAAAATTGTCAGTATTTATCGATACAATCTATAGTATGCGTAAAATTAACACATTGTTTAACGAAAACAGCCAACTCAGCGCACTGGCTAAAAATGTACAAGCACACCAAAATTTACAGCGTCTTTGGCGGGATGCGGCGCCTCAAACATTAAGTCAAACCAGCTTTGCCAGCAGTTTGACTAACGGGCAATTAACTGTTTATGCTGACAGCGCAGTCGTTGCCAGTAAAATAAAATTAACGCATGCTACCTTATTGACTAAATTACAAAATTTGCAAAAAACAGACCCTTTCTTCAGGGAATGTAAAGTTACTGCAATTACGGTGAAAGTGCAAGTAAAATCTCGACCAAAAACCGTTATTAGAGCGCCGCGAAGGCTGTCTACGAAGGCGGCAGCCAACCTAAAACAACTGGCTCAGGATCTGGGAGAATCTCCTCTCGCACTAAGATTAAAGTCCTTAGCAAGTAAAGCCTAAAATTAACTCCTCTTGGCCTATTGTAACTCGCTAGCACAAGCTGTTGTCGCGCCTCACTATTAGTGCCATAATGCTGCACGTTGTTACAAAAATTTACATTTTTTCAACGCTATTCAGTCAATTACGTTTCAGATTTATATATAGATAATAAATAGGGAGAAGTCATGTCAGTCGCACTAATGATCGCCATAGCTGCCGCAGTATTAGCAGTGCTGTATGGCGTAGTAATGAGCAAATGGATTACCAACTTACCAGCCGGCAACGCGCGGATGCAAGAAATTGCTGGGGCAATTCAACAAGGCGCAGCCGCATATTTAGCGCGACAATATAAGACTATCGCCATTGTCGGCGTGGTATTAGCTATTTTAATTGCCGTATTTTTAGGCACAACCACTGCGATTGGCTTTGTGGTTGGCGCGGTGCTTTCTGGCGCATGCGGCTTTATTGGCATGAATGTGTCTGTTAAAGCTAACGTGCGTACGGCACAGGCTGCGACTAATGGCATTGGCCCTGCGCTTGATGTTGCATTTAAAGGCGGCGCAATTACCGGTATGCTGGTGGTCGGCTTAGGTCTACTCGGCGTGGCCGGTTTTTACTGGTTCCTGGGCGCTGAAGCGAATAATAACCTGGATCCGCTTATTGGTTTAGCTTTTGGCTCATCCCTAATTTCCATTTTTGCACGTTTAGGCGGCGGTATTTTCACCAAAGGCGCAGACGTAGGAGCTGACTTGGTAGGTAAAGTCGAAGCAGGTATTCCTGAAGATGACCCACGCAACCCAGCCGTAATTGCAGATAATGTGGGCGACAACGTAGGCGATTGCGCGGGTATGGCAGCTGACTTGTTTGAAACTTACGCAGTGACGCTCATCGCCACCATGGTATTGGGCGGCTTAATGGTAGCAGAAGGCGGCCCGAATGCAGTGGTGTATCCACTGTTGCTTGGTGCGGTTTCCATCGTGGCCTCTATCATCGGCTGCTTCTTTGTCAAAGCCTCACCCGGCATGAAAAACGTAATGCCGGCGCTATACAAAGGTTTGGCAGTGGCGGGCGTGTTGTCACTCATCGCTTTCTATTTCGTCACTCAATATCTGTTCCCACAGGGACTGGGGGAAGTAAGTGCAAACGCCTTATTCGGTACCTGTGCGATTGGTTTAATCTTGACGGCAGCTTTGGTCTGGATTACCGAGTACTACACGGGGACTGATTACGCACCTGTACGTCATGTGGCACAAGCTTCCACTACCGGCCATGCAACCAACATCATCGCAGGTATCGGCATTTCCATGAAATCCACTGCCTGGCCTGTGCTTTCAGTCTGTTTGGCTATTTGGGCAGCCTTCCACTTAGGAGGTTTATACGGCATCGCCATCGCAGCGACTTCCATGTTAAGCATGGCAGGCATTGTGGTTGCGCTTGATGCATACGGCCCGATTACTGACAACGCTGGCGGTATCGCTGAAATGGCGGAATTACCAAGTAGCGTACGTGATGTAACCGACCCGCTGGATGCAGTGGGCAACACCACTAAAGCCGTTACAAAGGGCTACGCCATTGGCTCTGCAGGATTGGCAGCATTAGTGTTGTTTGCCGATTACACGCACAAACTACAAGGTGCAGGGATTGATGTTAAATTCGACCTAAGCGACCCAATGGTAATTATTGGTCTATTCATCGGTGGCTTAATCCCGTTCCTATTTGCCGCTATGGCAATGGAAGCGGTAGGTCGTGCAGCAGGTAGCGTGGTTGAAGAAGTACGCCGCCAGTTCCGCGATATCAAGGGCATTATGGAAGGCACTGCCAAACCAGAATATGGCAAAGCAGTGGATATGCTGACGACTGCAGCAATTAAAGAAATGATGGTTCCATCACTACTTCCTGTTGCTGTGCCAATCGCTGTCGGTTTACTATTGGGCCCAGTAGCTCTTGGCGGTTTGTTGATGGGTACGATTGTAACGGGCCTATTCGTGGCAATATCCATGTGTACAGGCGGTGGTGCATGGGATAACGCCAAGAAATACATCGAAGACGGCAACCATGGCGGCAAAGGCTCAGATGCGCATAAAGCGGCCGTGACCGGCGACACAGTTGGCGATCCATACAAAGATACGGCTGGCCCAGCAGTGAACCCATTGATTAAAATTATCAACATTGTGGCGCTATTGATTGTGCCATTGTTACATATGTAATTTTAGTTATAGCACCAATAAAAAAGGCGACATAGGTCGCCTTTTTTATTGCTTTCAAAAAACTAAATGTGAGGTAATAACAAATCTTCTAGAAAAAATGCCGATAAAGCAGAACGCCCAGAAATATTTGATTTTCGATATACCGCTCTTGCTTGTTCGCGCACCGTGCGCTCGCTCGCGTTACGAATATTAGCAATCTCTTGGTGGCTAAACCCTTTAAGCAATAACAAGCCCACTTCTGCTTCCGCTGGAGTAAGCCCCCAGCGTAGAAATTGCTTTTGGATTTGCAACCCGAGCCCAGCAATAAGTTCTTTATTTTCATCGCGCCATAGTTGCGCTTGTGCATACGCATTTTTTAAATCTGCAGTTAATTGCTTTAACGAGGATTGTGTTGCCCTATAGAACCAGTAGCCAAAAAAACCAATACCCAAAAAAGCAACCATTAACACCAGCAACTCTGTGAGGAGATGACCAAGCTCAATACCATCAGAATAGTCCGTGACCAAATCGAGTGTAATTAAAATGACAATAAGGCTACAAAGGCCAATTGCTATTTTGCTAAGCCATTTACTATTCAAAATTAAGTCATCCAACATACCCGTACCACTCCATCTTATTTACTACAACTGCGTCAAATGACACATTGCCACATTATTAAACTAAGCAGATGATACACACCAATTCACTCTGGCTTGTAATCACTTAGAATGATTTTATCGCAACATATAAGAAAGGAAATAAAAATGAACATGAACACTTCAACAAAAATAGTGAATGTATGGGATCCGCTGGTTCGCATCGGACATTGGACATTGGTCATCGCATTTTTTACAGCATATTTCACTGAAGATGATTTTATGACACAACACGTATGGGCAGGTTATATCGTAGGTGCTGTCGTTTTGTTTAGAATTGTCTGGGGATTTGTCGGCAGCAAACATGCCAGGTTCAGCGATTTTGTTTATTCGCCATCATCAATATTTGCTTATTTAAAAGGGCTGATCAACCGCAAACCACAGCATTATGTGGGTCATAATCCTGCCGGTGGTGCAATGGTAATTGCACTATTATTAAGCCTCACCGTCACAGTCTATACAGGACTTGCATTGTATGCAGTGGAAGAAAATTCAGGGCCATTGGCTGGCATTATAGCCAATAGCGATAAATCTACTCCTGCAATATCCATCGTTTCAACAGCGTATGCGGATGAAGATGCTAACGAGAATGAAAATAAAAATGAGCAAGATAGTTCTACGGCAAACAAAAAGGGGGAGGACTTTTGGGAGGAATTGCATGAGTTCTTCGCTAACTTTACTTTGCTTTTGGTAGCGCTGCACATAGGCGGTGTAATACTTTCAAGCTATATCGACAAAGAAAAACTCATCAAAGCCATGGTAACGGGCAAGAAAGAAATTCCAAAAGATTCATTTTGATGGTCTGTCGGTTAATATAATCGACATCATTGATTTCACGCCTAGCATAGCTGGGCGTATTACCCTGGACATTAATTATGAGACATTTTGAATTTCATCGCTCGCATCACATAGGCTGGTTACGTGCAGCCGTGCTCGGAGCAAATGATGGTATTGTATCTACCGCCAGCCTGGTTATTGGCGTGGCTTCAGCACATGCCTCGATTGACGTGATTATGCTCACAGGTGTGGCAGGCCTCGTTGCTGGTGCGATGTCAATGGCAGCAGGCGAATATGTTTCTGTCAGTTCACAATCTGATACCGAATCAGCTGATTTAGCACGTGAACGTTTGGAACTTGAAACAGATCAGGATAACGAGCTTAAAGAACTTACGGGGATTTATACTGCACGCGGATTAACGCCAGAATTAGCAC
>Ga0209254_10000004_pt1 | contig 126712 bp, 101 predicted proteins | sample FrelakmetDIP11DI_FD_187148 | JGI IMG/M metagenome (GOLD analysis project Ga0209254, IMG submission 187148) | Freshwater lake sediment microbial communities from the University of Notre Dame, USA, for methane emissions studies - DIP11 DI (SPAdes)... | ecosystem: Environmental > Aquatic >...
GAATACCGGGTGACCCCGGAAACCCAGGAAGAATCGGTCATGCTGACCGGCGACCTCAACGTCGTGGTCGTGGAATGGATCGTCCAGTACAAGATCAAGGATGCCTACAAGTACCTGTTCAAGATGCGGAGCGCCGACGAGACGTTCCGGGACATGAACGAAGCCGTCGTCCGGAACGTCATTGGCGACCATTCCGTGGACGAGATCCTGACCATCGGCCGGGCGACCATCGCCGCCCAGGCCATGGAAGAATTGCAGAAGCTGTGCGACCGCTATGAGATCGGGATCGACGTCAACCAGCTCCTCTTCCAGGACATCAACCCGCCCGACCCGGTCAAGCCCTCCTTCAACGAGGTCAACCAGGCCATCCAGGAAAAGGAGCGGAAGATCAACGAGGCCTGGTCGGAGTACAACCAGGAGATCCCCCGGGCTTCGGGAGAGGCCGAACAGACGATCCGGGGCGCCGAAGGCTATGCCACGGAGCGCGTCAACAACGCCCAGGGCGACGCCAGCCGCTTCCGGGCGGTTTATGCCGAGTACGCCAAAGCCCCGCTCGTCACCCGACGGCGGCTGTTCCTGGAGGCCATCGGCGACATCCTGCCCAAGATCCAGAAGAAGATCATCATCGACCAGCAGCAGAAGAACTTGATGCCGCTCCTGAACCTGGGCGAGGAGGTGAAAAAATGAAACCCGCCACTCGGAACTTCATCCTCATCGGTTTGGCCCTGGCCGCCCTGCTCATCCTGGCCTCGTCGGTGTACATCGTGTCCGAAACGAACCAGGTCATCATCACCCAGTTCGGCGAGCCCAAGAGCGGGACGATCAGCCGGCCCGGGGTCCATTTCAAGGTGCCCTTCATCCAGAAGGTCAACTACTTCGAGAAGCGCTGGCTGGAATGGGACGGCGACGCCAACCAGATCAACACCCGGGACAAGAAATACATCTGGGTCGACACCTACGCCCGGTGGCGGATCAGCGACCCCCTGAAATTCTTCCAGCGGGTCAAGGACGAGCGGGGCGCCCACTCCCGCCTGGACGACATCATCGACGGCGAGACGCGCAACACCGTGGCCAGTTTCGACCTGCTGGAGGTCGTGAGAACGAGCAACCGGAAGTTCGAGCAGACCGAGGAATCGGCCATCCTGGACCAGACCGAGGCCATGGCCGCCATCGGCACCGGGAGGCTGAAGATCGCCCAGATCATCCTGGGCGAGTCGTCCAAGATCACTCCCGAGTTCGGGATCGAGCTCCGCGACGTCCAGATCAAGCGGATCAACTACGTCGAGGAGGTCCAGCATAAGGTCTTCGAGCGGATGATCGCCGAGCGGCAGAGGATCGCCTCCATGTACCGCTCCGAGGGCGACGGCAAGAGCGCCGAGATCCGCGGCCAGAAGGAGCGGGAGCTGAAGCGCATCCAGTCCGGGGCCTACAAGACGGCCCAAGAGATCAAGGGCAAGGCCGACGCCGAAGCCACCCGGATCTATGCCCAGGCCTACAACCTCGACCCGGAATTCTACCAGTTCATGAAAACCCTGGAGACCTACCGCACCACGCTGGACAAGGACACTTGGCTGCTCCTGTCCACGGACAGCGAATTCTTGAAGTATTTAAAAAGCTCCGGGAACCGCTGAGCCGAAGGACGAAAAGAACGGAGGAGGCGAAACCCATGAGTCATAGGAAAGGTATCGGCCGCAGAGACTTCATCCGGGCCTCGGCCCTCGGCCTGGCCGGTGTCGGAACGACCCTGGCGGGGACGAAGGCCCTGACCGGGCAGGCGGCGCCGAGTCCGTCGGCCAAAATTAAATCCTATCGGACGCTCGGCCGGACCGGCTTCCGGGTGTCCGACATCGGCATCGGGACGTCCCAAACCTTCCCGGTCGAGGTCATCAAGGCCGCGCTCGACGCCGGGGTCAACTCCTTCGACACCGGCGAGGGCTACGGCCGGGGAGCGGCCGAGCGGAGCATCGGCGAGGCCATCCAGGGACGGGACCGCAAATCGCTGTTCATCACGACCAAGTTCCGGATGGACGGCCTGGCCGGAACGGCCGATGTCGCGGCCAAGCTCGACCAGTGCCTGGAGCGGCTCCAGACCGACTACGTGGACTGCCTCATGCTGGGGCCGCAGACGGCGGCCTCGGTCAAGGACGAGCTCTACCACAAGGCCATCGAAGAGCTGAAAGCCAAGGGCAAGGTGAGGTTCTCCGGCGCGGCCAGCCACGGCCCTCGCCAGCCGGGTCAGGGCGACCCGATGGACGCCGTGCTCCTGGCCGCGGTCGAGGATGGCCGGTTCGACGTCCTCCTCCTCGTCTATAATTTCCTGCAGAAGGAGCCGGGGGAGAAGGTCCTGGAAGCGGCATCCCAGAAGAATATCGGCCTGACCATCATGAAGTCCAACCCGCTCGGCCGCTACTACGATATGAAGAACCGCGTCGAGCAGCTGAAAAAGGACGGCCAGCCGATCGACGAGCGGCTGCAGAGGTCCCTGGAGCAGATGGAAGAGACGGCCAAGCGGGGCGAGGAATTCGCGCTGAAGAACGGGCTCAAGACGCCGGCCGAGGTCAAGCTGGCCGCGCTCAAGTTCGTCCTGGCCGATCCGCGGGTGCACACCCTCAACCTGGCCTTCAACACTTTTGAGGATGTCGGAAACCTGTTGGCCGTCTCCGGCCAGACGCTGACGGGAAAGGAGAGCCGGCTGCTGGCCTCATACGCCCAGGAGTGCGGCGCGCTCTACTGCCGCCATGCCTGCGGGTTGTGCGAATCGGAGTGCCCGAGCGGAGTGCCGGTCAACACGATCTTGCGCTACAACCATTATTTCGAGGCCCAGGGCAGCGAAAAGTTCGCCATGTCCAAGTACGCGGCCCTCGGGACGGTCAAGGCCGATGCCTGCCGGACGTGCGGGGGCGCGTGCGAGCAGGCCTGCCCTTACGGCGTCCCGGCGCGGACGCTCCTGTGCCTGGCCCACTCTCAGCTGAACCTGGGGTGAATCAGCCGAGGTTTTTCAGCAGGGCCCGGCCGAAGGGAAAGAGCGCGGGCGTTCCGCCCGTATGCCAGAAGACGACGTTCTCGTTCTTTCGGAAATAGCCCCGGCCGATGAGGTCCATGAGGCCCATCATGGCTTTGACGGTGTACACCGGGTCGAGGGCGATCCCCTCCCTCTGCAGGACCGTCCGGACCGTACGGCTGACGTCCGGGGTGATTGCGCCGTAGCCGTCCTGGAGGTAGTCGTCCAACACGATGACATCCTGCGGGCCGAATCCCAGGGACAGTCCGAGCGCGGCCTCCGCCTGACGGCCGATGTCGAGGACGATCTTGGAGAACGATTCCTTCTCATCTGAGACGCTGATCCCTATCACTTTCAGATGAGGGTCTAGGGCCTTGGCGGCCAGGGAGAGTCCGGCCTGCGTCCCTCCTGAGCCGGTGGCGTGAACCACGGCATCGATCCTGATCCCGCGCGCCGCGGCCTGCTCGTAAAGCTCGACCATGGCCTGGACATAGCTGAGAGCGCCCAGCGGCCGGTCCATTGTGCCGAAGACAGCGGACCCTCCGACCGAAACCAGGTACGGCCGGCGTCCTTTGTCCCGGAGCTGGGCGGCCGCGTTTTCGAGATAGGACCGGACCTGGTCCGGGTCGATGACCTTCCCTTTCTGGGCGCTGCGGATCCGGACGTCCGCCCCCAGCAGGAAATCGAGGAGCAGGTTGCCGTCCGGCTCCTCGGGCACGTCGTAGGTCTTGAACAGGACGAGCACAGGCTCCAGGCCTAACGTTCGGGCCGCGGCCGCGGTCTGGAAACACCAGTTGGACTGCAGGCTGCCCCAGGTGATGACCGTATCCGCCTTCCGGTTGAGGGCGTCGGCGATGATGTACTCCAGCTTGCGGGATTTGTTGCCGCCGAATCCCAAACCGGTCAGGTCGTCCCTCTTAATGAACAGGTTCGGCCCTTCCAGGTCCGCGCCCAAGCGTTCCAGCTTCTGGAGCGGCGTGGGCAGGCTGGCCAGGCTCTTTCGGGGAAAACCTCCAAGCTTCGATTTGAGGTCGTCGACGGCATGGGATGTCATCGCGGTTCTGTCCTTATCATTTCTTCAGAGGGGCTTCGGCGACAGAGAGGTGCAGTCCATGGCCCCGCGGATAGAGGCCCGGCAAAGACACCGGCAACTTGCCCTGCGTGTCCATCTCGCCGAACAGGGCTTTGACCGCGGCCGCCTGGGCCTCGGCCGACGACCGGTAGGCGCACAGATAGGCCTGGACCTCGGGAAAATGCCGGAGGACATAGGGACTGCCGAAGGAGACGACGATCACCTTCGCTCCGTCAGCCGCCAGCCTTTTCACGGCTGCCACATGCCTGGGATTGATGTCCGCGCTTCCCTTGCTGGAAGTGACGCGCGAAAACAGGCCGACCACGACCGCGTCGGCCGACTTGGCCTTGGCCAAAGCATCATCGATATATTCAACGCCGGTGAAGGCTTCCGCGTAAAAGAACATCCCGTCCTCGGACACCTTGAGCCTTTTGGCGATCTCCTGGGCCATGGGCCGCCCGATGAAGTAATCGCCCGCGTCGCTGGACAGGCTGAACACGGCCACCTTCCGGCCGGCCGCGGCCAGGGGCAGGACCGGTCCGTCGTTCTTCACCAGGGTGACGGCGTTTTCGAAAGCCTTCAAGGCGACAGCCCGGCTTTCCTTGGATGCCACCACGGCTTCCAAGGCGGCCGGGTCGGTCAGCTTGTTCTTGTGAAGCCCCACGCCCGCTTTGGCGGTCAGGATGCGGCCCACCGAATCATCCAGGCGCTGCCGCGATATCCTTCCGTCCCGGACGGCTTGGAGAAGAGCGTCCAAGGCTTGGTCCGCGTCCGCGGGGAGTAGGACCAGGTCGATCCCGGCCAGAACAGCCAGGACCGCCGCTTCCCCGGCGGGGTGAAGGGTCGTGATTCCGCCCATGTCCATGGCGTCCGAGACGATCAGCCCCTGGAAACCCAGCTGGCCGCGCAGGAGTCCGGTGACGATCGCCGGAGACAGGCTGGCCGGCGTGGACGGGATCGGGTCGAGCGCCGGCACGGCCAGGTGGGCGACCATGACCGCATGGACTCCGGTGTCGATGGCTTGGCGGAACGGGGCGAGCTCGACCCGCTCCAGCCGCTCTCGGTCTCCGGGAACGGACGGCAGGGCGATATGCGAATCTACGGCGGTATCGCCGTGCCCGGGGAAGTGCTTGGCCGTGGCCAGAAGTCCGCTGTCCTGAGAGCCACGGATGAACGCCGTGCCCAGGCGGCCGACTGCGGCCGGGTCCTCGCCCGCCGACCGGGTGTTGATGATGGGATTATCGGGATTGATGTTGACGTCCAGGACCGGGGCGAAGGTCAGGTGGACGCCCATGGCCCGGCCTTCAAGAGCCGTGATGCGCCCCATAGCGTAGGCTGTTTCCTCGGAGCCGATGGCGCCCAAGGCCATGAGCGGGGGGAAGGCCGTGGCTCCCTCGAGCTGGCCGCCGGCTCCTCGCTCGAGGTCCGAGGCGATGAGGAGCGGCACGTCCGCCAGGCGCTGCAGGGCGTTGGTCAAGAAGGCCGCTTCATAGACGCCTCCGCCGAAGAGACACAGGCTGCCGACGCCGCGCTTGACCACGAGGTCCCGGAGCGTTCTCAAGCCGGGGTCTTCTCGGTTGAGGAAGCGGACGTTGCAGCGGATTCCGACAAGCTGGCCGACCTTTTGCTCCAGGGTCATCCGTGCCAGCATCCGGCTCACCCAGCGCGTCTCGGACGGACCCAGGGCTAGGCGTGGCCGGATGGCAGCGGGAGCGCAGGCCGACAGGGCGGCCATAGCCAACCCCAGGCCGACGGCCGGCCCGATCGCGGAGCGACGCATCGCCGCTATTCCTTGTCGAACCGGACCAGGCTGAAGACTTCGACCTCGGGATGGGCCCGGCGGATGTTCTCCACGCCGTTCAGGAAGGCGAGCTCCACCAGGGAGGCGAACCCGACCACGGTTCCCTTGAGGGACTGGACCAGGTCGATGGCGCTGATCGAGGACGATCCGGTAGCGATGAGGTCGTCGATGATCAGGACGCGCTCTCCGGGCCGGATGCCGTCCTCGTGCATCTCGAAGTACTCCAGGGCGTATTCGTTGGGCGCCTTGACGCAGACGGTCTTGGCCGGCAGCTTGCCCTTCTTGCGGATTACGGACATCCCCAGCTTGAGCCGGTAGGCCACCGGCGCGGCGAACAGGAACCCTCGGCTCTCGATGCCGACGATGAGCTGGGGCTTGCGCTTCTTGGCCCAGGCGGCCAGGCCTCGGACGACGTCCTGGAAGCAGGCCGCGTCCTGAACGACCGGGGTGATGTCCTTGAAGCCGATGCCCGGCTTGGGGAAGTCCTTGATCTCTCGAATCGTGCTCTTGATGTCCTTGGCCATGGTCGGTCCTTTCTCGGTTCCCCCCGTCAGTCGATCACCCAGAACTTGGCGTTGTAATCGCCTCCGGGCTGACCGTCGCCGTCCCCGTCCAGGAGCTGGCCGTCCGTCCCCCTGACGCCCTTGGAGGTTCCGGACACAAGGCGGACGAAGAAATTCGTCTGGGTGCCCAGGGGGGCGAACCCTTCGCTGCTTTTCTTGGGCTTGATGGTCACCGTTTTATTGTTCGCCGGGTCGGTGACGATGTCGCACTCGACCACCCTCCGGCCCTTGTAATCCTCGCGCTCCACGACGACGTTCCCGGCGAAGGTCCGGGTGTTCACATCCAGGTCGAAGGTGATCACGACCTGGGCGGGGCCGTAAGCCCTCTGGTTGTGGGCCGGAGTGACGGAGGCGACCTTGGGAGCCGGGCCGGACGGCGCCGGGGCCGTAGGCTGCCATTCGTTCAAGATGTTGTGGTGGACGAAGGCGGCATTGATCTGGACCTTGTACCGGTCGTCGCCCACGGCGATGAGCAGGGCGTCCAGGAAATTCGACTCATCGCGATTGGCGAAATAATACGGGGACGGCCAGGCGGCCATGATGTTCAAAGCCTGGAAGACGAGCTGGTCGGCCTCGGCTTTGTCGATCAAGGACCGCAGCTCCCAGCACGCTCCGGAGATGATCATCCCCCCCGCATGGCCTTCGATGTTGTAGGCGCCGAGCGGATAGGCTGAGTTGTTCTGAAGGCTCCGCGGGTTGGCGGTGACGTTCTCGCCCATAGTGGAGTCTTCCGTCAGGGCGCAGGCAAAATAGTCGGCGAACCCCTCGTCCATGGCATAGCCCTCGGTCCACATCCCGTCGTAGAAGCCGATGTAGTCGTTGAAGATCTCCTGGAGGACGTTGTGGGTGAACTCGTGGTAGATGATGTCCGCGCCGCGGGCCCAGTCCCTGCCCGACTCTGACCCGAACTGGACGGTGCCGTTCCCGCCCAGGCCGTTGACGCCCGGCCCGGAATCGCAGGTGGCCGAGATCTGCGTCTTCTTGAACTGGTCGCGCTCCCAGTCGAGCTCCCAGTCATAGTCGAACGTATCCTTGAACCAGTCGTTGATCCGGTTGACATGATAAAAAACATTCACTTCGTCCGAAGCCGGAAAGGTGAGGGTTTCCTCCCGGCCGGTCCGAAGCGAGGCCTGGAGCTTGGCCTCGTTGTCGATGAAATCATCGAATTTGGTGCCGCTGTTCTTGTAAACCTTGACCTTGGGGCCTTCCAGGGCCAAGGTCAGGTCGTGGGTACCGGCGGACAGGCCGTCCAGGCTGAACCGGCCCTGGGCGCCGGTGTTCTGCTTCTTATCCCCGACCTGGACCTTGAGGAACGACAGCGGCTTGTCTTCCGCGGCATTGGTCGGGTCGTTGGGCCAGATGGAACCCTTGACTTGGGCTTTCAGCGAATCGGCCACCAGGGCGTCGCTTGACAAGAGGATACGTCCTGTCCGGGCGTCAACGAAAAAGGACTTGAACGCGTAGGCGTTGGGCTTTTTCGTCTCCAGGAGGAATCGCCAGGCCAGACTGTACCGCTCCTTGTCTTTCTTGGAACGGGGATAGATCATGAGCTCTTTCCGTTCCGTCCGAAGCGCTCCGGGCTGCTTGAGCTTCAATGAGGCCGCCGCGGCGGCAACAGCTTGGTCGAAGGTCACGACAGGCTTGATGTCGAGGGCGATGGTCTTATCGAAGTTCGAGCCGACCGAAACGACCTTCCCGTTCTCCAAAACCACGACTCCGACTTTGGACCTGTAGACGGGGATGTTCTGGTAGTGCTGGACGAAGGTCGCCACCCAGAACTTGCCGGCTTTCCGGGCCCGGCGGAGCTTGAGTCCGGCCGTCTGAATGCCCAGCCGGGCTTCGTTCTTTTTCAAATAGTCCAGGGCCGTCTTGGCCGCATTGCTTTGGCTCAAGCGCAGCTGACCGCTCTCGGCTCCGGGGACATATTCTTCGATGTCGCGGATGAGCCGCGGCATTTGAGTATCTTTGTTCAGGAGAACGACGGGGGTCTTCGGCTTTTTCGCGGACGGCTGGGACTTCTGTTTCTGAGGTCCGGCGGCCAAGCCGGGCGCGAGCCATGCCCCGCCGACGAGCGCAAGTATCAAAACGACGCACAGGATCAAAGGTTTTCTCATCCGTGTCCTCCTCTCCGAGTCTTGAGTTCGGCCCTCATGCCTGGAATCTTATGATTGGCGGCCATTCCTGTCAATCGGAATGGTCCGGTGATACAAAGCCAAACGTCTCATCTTCTCCTCGCGGCTTGAGTTGTCTGCCGCCGGTTTTTGGATATAATGGGGAGCGGCAAATGGTATGATATGGACGCTGTTTTCCTGGCGCGGCTTCAGTTCGGCCTGACGGCCGGGTTCCATTACCTGTTTCCACCGACGACGCTCGGCCTGTCGCTCGTGATCTTCGTCCTGGAATCCGTCTTTTTTTTCAAGAAGAACACCATCGCCCGGGAGGCCTCGAGCTTTCTCATCAAGCTCCTGGGAGTCGTCTTCGTCATGGGCGCGGCCACGGGCATCGTCCTGGAGTTCGCCTTCGGCAACAACTGGTCGACCTACTCGCGGCTGGTGGGCGACGTGTTCGGCGCTCCGCTCGCGGCCGAGGCCATGCTGGCCTTCTTCTTGGAATCCGTCTTCCTGGGGATCCTCCTCTTCGGGAAGCGGCGGGTGGCCCCCCGGACCTACTGGCTGAGCTCCTTCCTGGTCTTTTTCGCCTCCCACCTGTCGGGCGTGTGGATCGTCATCGCCAATTCCTGGATGCAGACGCCGGCCGGATTCCGGCTGGAGGCCGGCCGGGCCGTCTTGACCGATTTCGGGGCGGCGGCCTGGAACCCGTCGTTCGCCGTCAGGTTCATCCATGTCATCCTGGGAGGCTGGATCACCGGGTCGCTCGTGGTCGCGGCCATCGCTGCGTTATGGCTTCTCCGGGGCCGGTTCGGGGACAAGGCCCGGCTCCTCCTCAAGACATCCCTCCTCGTTTTCATAGCCTCCTCCCTCCTCCAGCTCGGGTCAGGGCACGCCCACTCGGTCCAGGTCGCCCGGACCCAGCCTGAAAAGATGGCCGCCTTCGAAGCCCTGTGGCAATCGCAGGACGGCGCGCCGTTCACGGTCTTCGGGATCCCCGACGCCGAGAAGGAAAAGACCTATCTCGCCGTCCGCATCCCCAAGCTGCTGAGCTTACTCGTCCACTTCGACCCGAACGGCCGCGTCGCCGGCCTCAGCGAATTCCCCAAGGACGAGAGGCCGCCCGTATTCATTCCCTTCGCCGGATATCATCTGATGATCCTCTTCGGCCTCCTGTTCATCCTGCTGGCCGTGCCGGGCGCGGTCATTCTCATCAAAAAGAAAGCATCCCCGCCCCGCTGGTACCTGAGGTGCCTGATGGGAGCCGTCCCTCTCCCCTTTCTCGCCAACGAGCTGGGATGGATCGCGGCCGAGGTCGGACGCCAGCCCTGGGCGGTTTATAAGGTCTTAAGGACAGCCGAAGCGGCCTCTCCGGTCGTCCCGGCCGGGAATATCCTCTTTTCGCTCATCGCCTTCACGGCGATCTATGCCCTGATCGCGACAGCCGGTTTGTCGATCATCCTCAGGATGGTCAAGCGCGGTCCGGAGCCCTCGGCCCAGGCCCACGGCTCAGGAGGAAAGTGATGTTCGCCGCATCCGTTTTGCCCGACATCTGGTTCGTGCTCATCGGCCTGCTGTTCACCGGGTATTCCATCCTGGACGGATTCGACCTCGGAGTAGGCTTCCTTTTCCCCTTCCTGGCCAAAGATGAAAACGAAAAACGCCAGCTCTTCCGCTCGATCGGGCCGGTCTGGGACGGAAACGAGGTCTGGCTCCTCGCCGGGGGCGGCGCTTTGTTCGCGGCGTTCCCCCAGGCGTACGCCACGGTGTTCAGCGGATTCTATCTCGCCCTGATGCTCGTCCTGTTTTCCCTCATCCTGAGGGCTGTCTCCATCGAATTCCAGGCTCACGCCGGAACCGGCCGGCGATTCTGGGAAACGGTCTTCGCGGTTTCCAGCGCCCTGCCTTCGTTTCTGTTCGGCGTCGCCTTGGGAAACGTCATCCAGGGAGTCCCCCTGGATTCTCGCATGGAATACGCGGGAAATTTCTTTACCCTGCTCCGGCCCCTCCCCATGGTGTTCGGACTTCTGGGACTAGCCGCCTTCGCCCTGCAGGGAAGCACTTGGGCCGCGCTCAAGACAACGGGAGCCCTCCAGGAGAAGGCGCGCAGAGCCGCCGTGATGAGCGCCGGCCTGTTCGGGGCCCTCTTCCTCCTGTCATTCGCCTCGGTGTGGGTCGGGCTCCCCTCCGCCCTGAACAAAGCGCCGGCTTGGACATTTGCCGTCCTGGTCATCCTGGCCTTGATCGCGCTCTATCTGGCCGCCGCTAGGAAAAAGGATAAGAGAGCCTGGGTCTGCTCTTCGACAGCCTTGTTTGGCCTATGGGGCATCGTCGGAGCGATCCACTATCCCAATCTCGTAAGGGCTTCAGACCCGGCCCTGAGCCTGACAATCTCCAACTCCGCCTCGAGCCCCTTGACCCTCAAAGTCATGCTCATCATCGCCCTGGCCGGGATGCCGCTCGTCATCGGCTATACGATCTTCGCTTACCGCGTGTTCAAGGGGAAGGTCCGCCTTGACGATTAGGGATACTGACCGCGAGCCCTGACCATGAAAAAGATCGACTGGAGACTCTGTTTGGTGGCCGACGCCGATTACGCCCGGGGCCTGGACCTCCTGGACCTCATGATGCGCTCGGTTGAAGCCGGAGCGACGCTCGTTCAGGTCAGAGCCAAGACCCTGCCCGACCGGGAATTTCTGGAGCTGTGCCAGGCGGCCCAAACCAAGCTCAGCAAGCGCGGAGTCCCGCTCATCGTCAACGACCGGGCGGACATCGCTCTGGCGGCCGGGGCGAGCGGGGTGCACCTCGGCCAGGAGGACCTTCCCCTGCCGTCGGCCCGGGCCCTTCTCGGACACGCCCGTCTCGTCGGCGTCTCCGTCACGAGCGTCGAGGAAGCGCGTCGGGCCTGGCACGGCGGCGCGGATTATGTCGGAGCAGGGCCTGTGTTCGCCACGTCCACCAAGGATTGCGCGGCGCCGCCGCTCGGATTGGAGGGTTTGAAAAAGATCCGGAGCGCGGTCCGGATCCCTATCCTGGCCATCGGCGGCCTCACCCCGGCTAACGCCCGACAGGTCCTGGACTCCGGCGCCGACGGCCTGGCCGTGATCTCGGCCATCCTGGGGGCTGCGGACACCGCCGCGGCCACGGCCGAGTTCCTGAAAGCGTTCGGCCCGCGCGACTGAACGGACCGCGGCTCAGCGCTCGACCCGGATCGTCCTCCGTCCCGCTTTCCCGACCTTGATCGTCACGCGGATGCCCTGGATGTCCGCGGGCAGCTTCTCCGCCCATTCGACGACCACCACCCCGTTCTCCAGAAAATCCTCCAGGCCCAAATCCCTGACCTCGGACATCCGGTTCAAGCGGTACAGGTCGAAATGGTAGATTGCATACTTCGCCTGGTAGATGTTCATCAGGGTGTAGGACGGACTGCAGACCGAGCGCGTGTCCTTCATCCCCAGCCCGGCGGCCAGCCCCTTGACAAAGACCGTTTTGCCCGCGCCCAGCTCGCCGGTCAGAAGCACGACCTCCCGGCCGTTGAACGACTTGGCCAGGTCCCGCGCCAAGCGGATGGTTTCCTCCTCTGAGGCGGTCGTCGTCTCACGCCGTGCGGGCCGGGGCGGGCGGCTCATCCTCAGGCCTCGGAGTCCAGGGCCTTGACCGCCGCCGGGATCGAGCGGATGAGGTCCCGCGCGGTGAGATACTTTTCGCCGAGCCTGTCCGCGGCCAGGTCTCCGGCCAGGCCGTGGAGGTACACTCCGGCGGCCGCGGCGCCGAGCAGGTCGCTCTTGTCCTGAACGAACAGCGAGGCGATCATCCCGCTCAGCACGTCGCCCGACCCGCCGGAGGCCATGCCCGGATTTCCGGTGGGGTTGACCCGCATCCGGCCGTCCGGCGCGACGGTCAGGGTCCGGTAGCCTTTGAGGACGATATAGGCTCCGAGGTCCCGGGCCAGGGCCGGCACGAGCTCCAGGCGCTGGTCTAGGACTTCGGACACGGGAACTCCGGCCAGCCGGGCGAATTCCCCGGGATGGGGGGTGAGCACGACTCCGGCCTTGAGGCCCTTGAGGACCGACGTGTCCGAGGCCAGGATGTTCAAGCCGTCGGCATCGATAAGGACCGGCACCTTCACCCGGGGAAGGAGCCCGCGAACGAATTCGGCCGTGGAGGGATGGGTGGACAGGCCGGGTCCGAGGAGCAGGCCGTCCTTGCCTTGGAGAAGCTCCAGGACCCGTCCCACGGCTTCGGCCGAGATCGTCTTGTCCGCCGTCTCGGGCAGCGGTTCGGTCATGAGCTCCATCATGCTCCGGGCCACGAGCGGCAGACAGCTTTCGGCCGTGGCCACGGTCACCAGCCCGGCGCCGAGCTTGAGCGCGGCCCGGCCGGCCAAGGCCGCCGCGCCGGTCTTGCCCCAGGAGCCTCCCACGCACAGCAGATGGCCGTAGGTCCCCTTGTGGGTATCGCGGACGCGTTTTTTAAAGAACGGACGGACGCCCTTTTTCTCGACGAGCTCCATTTTCAGTCCCGGGTCCTGGAACAGCGCGGCCGGGACGCCGATGTCCGCCACCCGGAGCACGCCCGCGCAGCTCTCGGCCGGCGGGAATACGTGGCCGATCTTGGGCGCGGCCAGAGTGACCGTCAGATCGGCCTTGACCGCCGGACCGATGATCCGGAACGAATCCGAGGACAGGCCCGAGGGAATGTCCACCGAAATCTTGAATCCCGGGGCGGCGTTGATGTCCTCTATCGCCTCGGCGTAAAGCCCCTCAGCCGGCTTGGCCAGGCCGGTGCCGAAGATCGCGTCCACGACGACCGTCGCCCGGCCGAGCGCCCCCTTGTGGTTCCGCCAGTCGGCCGGGGTCGCAACGGAGATGATGTCCAGGCCGATGCCGCGGCCGATGCGGGCGTTGAGGGCCGCGTCGGCTTGCAGGTCTTCCACCCGCGCGAGGAGCAGGACGGTGGGCGCCGCGCCCATGTTCAAGAGCCTTCGGGCGACGACCAGGCCGTCGCCGCCGTTATTCCCCTTGCCGGCGACGACTACGATCCGCTCCGCGGCCGGCCGTGGAAAAATCTCGATGAGGGCCCGGACGACCTCGGCCCCGGCGTTTTCCATCAAAACCGGTCCGGGGATGCCGATCTCCTCGATCGTTTTCCTGTCGATTTCCTTCATTTGGGCCGAGGTCAGGACTTTCATGGCGATGTTCCTCCTGCCGAGCCTATCATTCTACCCGAAACGCCCCGGACAGTGAAACCCGGCGAAACACCCCCCGCGACAGGCCGTTTCCGGGGGGTCCCTCGTTGATTTTAGGCCGTTGTTGTGATATTTTTTCAAATCCCAATATCGATATATCAAGGAGGAATCATGGGCATCAAAATCGGCATCAACGGATTCGGCCGCATCGGGCGAAACCTGTTCCGGACGGCCTGCAAAGACCCTGATTTGGAGTTCGTCGCCGTCAACGACATCACCGACGCCAAGACCCTGGCTCACCTGCTCAAGTACGATTCCGTCCTGGGCGTCTTCGACGAGGACGTCAAGGCCACAGCCGACTCCATCCTGGTCAACGGCAAGCCCATCCGCGTCTTCGCCGAGAAAGAGCCCTCCAACATCCCCTGGAAGGACCACGGCATCGCGGTCGTCGTCGAATCCACGGGTAAGTTCAAGAAGGCCGAGGAAGCGAGAAGGCACATGGGCGGCGGGACGGTCAAGAAGGTCGTCTTCTCCGCGCCGGCCGACGATCCGGACATCACCATCGTCCTGGGCGTCAACGAAGCGCTCTATGACCCGGCCCAGCATCACATCCTGTCCAATGCCTCCTGCACCACCAACTGCTTGGCGCCCGTAGCCAAGGTCCTGCACGAGACTTTCGGCATCGAAAAAGCCCAGATGACCACGATTCACTCCTACACTAACGACCAGCGCATCCTCGACCAGCCCCACAAGGACCTGCGCCGGGCCCGGGCGGCCGCCGTGGCCCAGATCCCGACCACGACCGGCGCGGCCAAGGCCGTGGGCCTGGTCATGCCCGAGCTCAAGGGCAAGATCGACGGCATCTCCATCCGGGTCCCCACGCCCAACGTCTCGGTCGTAGACCTGGTGGCCGTGCTCAAGAAAAAGACTACGGACAAGGACGTCAATGAGGCCTTCCGGGCCGCGGCCCGGGGAAAGCTCAAGGGCATCCTGGACATCACCGACGAACCGCTGGTTTCCGTGGATTTCATGAAGAACTCCCACTCGGCCGTGGTCGACGCCCCGTTCACCAAGGTCGTGGACGAGAGCCTGGTCAAGGTCCTGGCCTGGTACGACAACGAATGGGGCTATTCCTGCCGGCTGAGGGACCTGATCAAGCTCATCATGAAGTGACGAACATGACCGCGCTCGAGGACCTGAAAGTCAAGGGCAAAACGGTCTTCGTCCGGGTGGATTTCAACGTTCCCCAGGACGAGGACGGCCGGGTGAGGGATGACGCCCGCATCCGGGCTTCTCTCCCGACGCTGAACTATCTCCTCAAGCAGGGGGCCCGCTTGGTCCTGGCCTCGCACCTCGGCCGGCCCAAGGGGTTCGACCCCAAGGCCAGCCTCAAACCCGTGGCCGAAAAGCTCCAGGAGCTCCTGGGCCGGCCCGTCCAACTCTCCCCCGAGGTCGTGGGAGAGGAAGCCTCGCGCCTCAAGAGCGTGCTCAAGGACGGGGACATCCTTCTTCTGGAGAACGTCCGCTTCGACCCGCGCGAGACGAAGAACGACCCGGAGCTGTCCCGCCGGCTGGCCGAAGGGATCGACGTCTTCGTGAACGACGCTTTCGGGTCTTCCCACCGGGCCCATTCCTCGGTCGTGGGGATCGCCTCGTTCGTCAAGGAATGCGCGCCCGGCTACCTCCTGAACAAGGAAGTGGACTACCTCGGCCGGGCCCTGCGCGCCCCGGCCAGGCCCTACGCGGCCATCCTGGGCGGGGCCAAAGTTTCGGATAAGATCGCGATCATCGACGCGCTCCTCGGCAAGGCCGACCACATCCTCATCGGCGGAGCCATGGCCTACACCTTCTTCAAGGCCCAGGGCCTCGGAGTGGGCCGGTCCCTGGTCGAGGACGACAAGCTCGACCTGGCCCGGGGCATCCTGGACAAGGCCCGGAAGAACAAGGTCGATTTCCTCCTGCCCCTGGACCATGTCCTGGCCTCGGCCGTGGACGCTCCGGAAGCCGCCCGGACAACGGAGACCTTTCCCCTGCCCGAAGATCTGATGGCTGTGGATATCGGTCCCAAGACCATCGACCGATACGCCCGGGTCATCGCCCGGGCCAAGACGATCCTATGGAACGGACCCCTGGGCGTGTTCGAGCATAAGCCGTTCAGCGCCGGGACGATGAAAATCGCCGAGGCGGTGGCGGCTTCGGGAGCCGTGAGCATCGTCGGAGGCGGAGACTCGGCCTCGGCCGTCAAGAAAGCCGGGGTCAAGGACAAGATCACCCACGTATCCACGGGCGGAGGGGCCAGCCTGGAGTTTTTGGCCGACGGAACCCTGCCCGGCCTGGAAGCCCTGGGATGGAAGACACAATGAGCGCCGCATTCAATAAACCGTTCGTGGCCGGCAACTGGAAAATGAACCTCGACCAAACCCAGGCCCGCGAGCTCGCTGTGGGCGTGGCGCAGGCCGGTCCGGACCTGACCGGAGCCGAGGTCGTTCTCATTCCCCCCTTCACCTCCATGGCCCAGGTCCGGGAAGCGCTGGGTCATAGCCCGGTCGGGCTCGGCGGCCAGAACTGCCATTGGGAAGACAAGGGGGCTTTTACCGGCGAAGTCTCGGCGGCCATGCTCAAGGACGCGGGCTGCGGCTACGTCCTCGTCGGGCATTCCGAGCGGCGTCAATTCTTCGGCGAAACCGACGCGGCCATCAATAAAAAGCTGCGGGCCGGGCATAAGAACGGGCTTTGTCCCATTTTCTGCCTGGGCGAGACTCTGGCCGAACGTGAAGAGGGCCGGACCGAGCTCCGGATTGTCAGCCAGCTGGCCGGTGGCCTGGAGGGCCTGACCGGTGACGAGTTCGAACGGGTCGTCGTCGCCTACGAGCCGGTGTGGGCCATCGGCACGGGCCGGACCGCCACCCCGGCCCAGGCCGAAGAGGTCCACGGCCTCATCCGGCGCGAGCTTTCAAAAAAATATGGTCAGGGCGTTGCGGCTTGTGCTATAATGATTTACGGCGGTTCGGTCAAGCCGGACAACGCCTTGGTTCTCTACCAAGAGAAAGACATCGATGGTTTTCTTGTGGGAGGGGCTTCCCTGGAAGCCGGCTCCTTCATAACCATTATTAAAGAAGCGATTAAAGCGGATAGGAAAAAACAGTGATCGTAGTATTGACCCTTCTCCATGTGTTCGTGTGCCTGGTGCTGATCGCCGCGGTCCTGCTCCAGTCGGGCAAGGCGGCCGACCTGGCCGGAGCCTTCGGCGGCGGGGGCAGTTCCACGGCCTTCGGTCCGCGCGGCACGCAATCGATCATGGCCAGGCTGACCACGATCTGCGCCATCCTGTTCATGGTGACATCCTTCGCCCTGTGGCGGCTGGGCTCGCAGTCGGGTTCCGTGGTCAAGCCGGAAGCCCAACCGGCCAAGCCCGCTGCGGCCGAGACGTCCACGACCGCGCCCCAGCCCAAGACGGACCAGCCCGCCGACGCGGCGGCCAAGGCTCCGGAAACGACGCCCGCTCCGGCCCAAAAGCCCGAGCCGGCCAAGAAATAGATCCCTCGCCCGATCCTCGCGCGCTGAATGCCGAAGTGGTGGAATTGGCAGACACGCTAGCTTGAGGGGCTAGTTCCTGGCAACGGGAATAGGGGTTCGAGTCCCCTCTTCGGCATTTTCCCTCCCCTCGTGCGTTTGACATCCAAAGGACGAATTTTGATAATGTCCCTATGCCCAAAAGCGTAAGATCCCTCCTGTTCCTCCTCCTGCTGATCTGCCGCGCTGCCCTGGCCGTGGAGGTCAAGGGATCGGTCCAAAGCATCTCCGGCAAGCCGATCCCCGACGCCGTCGTCCTGCACCGGGCCTCCGGCGCCAAAACCCAAACCGGCCAGGACGGGACGTTCGTTCTCGAGGTCGGGACCCGGGGCAAGGTCATCCTCGAGGCCGTCCATGCCGATTATCTCGACGGCGAATTTCTCATTTCACCCGCCGGCCTCCTCAAGCCGGTCGTCCTCGTCCTGACGCCCTACATCCGGCAGACCGAAGAGGTGACGGTCACCGCCCTCCGCTATCCGGAACCCACGACCAAGGTCCCGGCCGCCATGACGATCGTCGAAACGAAAACGCTCGAGGACGGCCTGGCTCCGAACATCACCGAGGCCCTGAACACCCTGCCCGGCGTTGCCCCGCTCGGCTCGGGAGGGTTCTCCCTTGTGCCCTCCATCCGCGGCCTGGCCCGGGGCCGCATCCTCGTCCTGGCCGACAGCGCCCGCGTTGTCAGCGACCGGAGGACCGGGCCGAGCGCCTCGTTCATCTCCCCGGAGGACATCGACCGGATCGAGGTCCTGCGCAGCCCGTCCTCGATCTTCTACGGCTCGGACGCCGTCGGGGGCGTGGTCCACATCTTCACCAAGAGCGCTCCGGAGAACGGCGGCCTACGGGGCAACGTTCACCTGGCCTACGGCGCCGCCAATGAACAGAAATCCCATGGCTTATCGCTGTCCGGGGCGAAGAACGGCCTCGGCTTCTATGTCTCCTATCAGAACGAGGACGCGTCCGACTACCGGTCGCCGCAGGGATTCGTCCCTTATTCCCGTTTCAGCCAGGGCAGCCTGTTCGGCAAGCTGACCTGGCGGACGTCCAGGCGCGAAGTCGAGGCGAGCTTCCTCGGCGCCCGCGGGATCGACATCGGCAAGCCCAACAAGAATAGCGCGGCCAAGCCGACCTGGTACCCGCGGGAGAACCAGAACTTGGCTCACATTCGCTGGACGGAAAAACGCATCGCCGGAGGCGACCTGATCTTCAATGCCTTCTTCAACCCCAACTTCCTCGAAACGAAGACCCAGCGGATCAAGAATTCGGCGGTGACCCAGGAGACCTCCAGCCGGACCGAGGGCACGGACTTCGGCCTTCAGCTCGGCTACGGACGCGAGTTCGGCGGGTCGTTCCGGCTGTCCGGCGGGGCCGACTTTTTCGGCCGCAGCGGAGTCGGTGCGGTGAACAACGACGCGTATTTCGATTCGGGAGGGAACACGACCCAGACGATCTCCGAGACGCCCTACTCCGCGGGACGGCGGAGCGATTTCGGCCTCTACCTCAGCGCAGATTTCGGCGGGATCGACAGAGTGGACCTGGTCGGGGGAGTCCGATGGGACCGCATCAGCCAGGAAGCCAGGCCCGGCGGCGGACCGACCCCCCTGGAGTACCGGTATGACGCGTTCACCGGATTCCTGGCCGCTTCCTATCGTCTCACCGGACCTCTCATGGCCTTCGCCAACGCCTCGCGCGCCTACCGAGCGCCGGGGCTAAGCGAGCTGTTCTACACCGGGGTCACCGGACGCGGCTTCATCATCGCCAACCCGAACCTCGATCCCGAGGTTTCGGCCAACTTCGACCTCGGCCTCAAGTGGATCTCGAACAGGGTCTTCGCCGCCGTCTATGGATTCTCCTATCGAATCGATGGGTTCATCGACCGGTATCTCGTCGCCGAAAGCACTTATACCTACGGCAACGTGGACGACGGCCGGATCCAAGGGATCGAGGTCGAGCTCGAAATCTTCCCCCTCACCGGCTGGAAGGTCTTCGGCAATGTCGCCTCCATGAAGGGGACGAGCGCCGCGACGGGCGCCCGGCTCAACGACATCCCGCCGCTGCGGGCTCATATCGGCACCAAGGTCTGGGTCCGGAAGCTGTCCCTGGAATTCAGCGGGATCCTCCAGGGTCGGAAGGACACGCCCGGCCCGGCCGAGGTGGCGATTTCCGGATTCGCTATCTTCGGCTTCAAGGCGAGCTATGACTTCGGCCGGCTGACCGCCACCCTCAACGCCGGGAACATCTTCGACGAGTACTATTTCGGCCGGCCGGACCCGGAAGCCATGGAGGAGCCGGGCCGCAACATCGTCGTCGGACTGCGCTACAGTTTCTAGCTGGAAGGACCAACTCATGCCAGACACTCCCCACCCCGGAACGGCGCTCGTCACCGGCGCCTCGAGCGGCATCGGAGAGATGTTCGCCCGCGTCCTGGCCGAACAGGGCTATGATCTGATCCTGGTCGCCCGCCGCGCCGACCGCCTCCAGGCGTTGGCCGATGAGCTCCGGACGAAATCCGCCGTCCGGGCCGAGGTCTGGCCGGCCGACCTCGCCTCGGACGAGGGCATCGCCTCGGTGGCGGAGCGCATCGCTTCGCGGCGCGACATCACCCTCCTCGTTAACAACGCGGGGTTCGGGGCCGGAGGGGCCTATCACCTGATCGACGTCCAGCCTCAGATGGACATGATCCATGTTCATGTCGCGGCCACGGCCCGCCTGACCCGGGCGGTCCTGCCCCAGATGGTCGAACGCAACAGCGGAGCGGTCATCAATGTCTCCAGCGTGGCCGCCTTCGCCGTCCTGGCCAGACGGACGATGTACAACTCCACCAAGGCCTGGATCAACGCCTTCACCCTCGGGATCGCCGAAGAACTCAGGGGGACGAACGTCCGCATCCAAGCCTTCTGTCCGGGTTTCACCGTTACCGAATTTCACGGCACGCCCGACATGAAAAATTTCGACCGCCAGCAGATCCCCGGGTTCCTCTGGACGACCTCGGACAAGGTCGTCCACGCTTCCCTCAAAGCCCTCCGGCGCAATAAGGTTGTTTATGTTCCGGGCGTGCTGAACAAGATCATGGCCGCGCTGCCGCGAACACCCCTGCTCGGACGGCCGCTGTCGCGCCTGGCCTCCCGCAAGAAAGCCTGAACGGGCGCCGACAGCGAACGCCGCTAGTTGACCGTGAAGGTGAGCTTGTACTCGTGGGTGAGCAGCTGTCCGTTATCCGTGATCATCAGATAATAGCTTCCGGCCGGAACGATGGGGATCGTGCCCACGACCTCGACCATGGTCCACCACGTGACCGGCACCTCGGCGACGAATTGATAGCTCAGGCTGTAAAGAGCCAGCTTTTTTGTGCCTTGGGCCTGGCAATTGGCGCACATGAGGTGAGTGCTCGTTCCTACGGGACCTGAGGCGGGATTGACCGCTGTGAGAAATATCCCCCAGCTTTCTTTCTGAGTCTGGATGATGGCTTTCGTTCCGTCATACAGGCCGACGTCGTAGAGCTGATCCCCGACCGGAATGAGGTCCGGAGCGGGAAAAGCCTGCACGTGCACGTTGGACCAATAGGACGCCATGGTCGGGATCGTATAGGGTCCGACGCGGACGACCAGCGTGCTTTTCCAGGGGCCAAAGCCATTCCCGTTGAAATGAATGAAGGTGGCAGTGTTGTTGTACCATTGCTCGATGAGCGTGGTTTCGGCCAGGACGAAACAGCTTGCTAGGGCGGCGTTATTGTTTTCGCGGCCCTCGGCGATCTGGTTGGCCGGGTCGACGACCACGGTGACGAAGTGGTTCCCCCAAAAGATGTCCGCGGGGATCTTCACCGGCTTGATCGACACGACCTCGGACGCGCCCGGAGCAAGGGACTTTGTGACCACGCGCTGGCCGATCATCCGGCCGGTCGTAATCGAAGCGTGCAGATCAGGACTGAAGACGATCGCGGCGTTCGTCGAAAGGACGACCGCTACGGCGTAATTCGAGACCGCGGACAAGCCCCTGTTCGTGACTTGAACACGAACGAGGCTGCTGATGTCCTGACCGACCAGAATCTGTCCGGTCAGAGGACCGGTCTTCAAGGCTACCGTGAGGTCGGGCAAGGCCGGGGCTGTCCAGAGCCCATCGCCGACGAAAAAGAAAATGCACGAGAAAACGGCCAAAGCCGGAATGAGCCACGAGATGGTTTTTTTCATATCTTCCTCCCCACAGACCGAGACGCGCTTTAGGCCGATACCGTAAGTTCCCTGCTTGAGTTCAGGCTACAACTTCTAGGGAGGAAAATCAATGGACCGTGCCGAAGAGGGGCGAACAGGTCAGGGGCTGTCCGCGGGACGGCTAGGCTTTGGAGGCCACCCACAGGGAAAAGTCTGTTTCGGGCATGGCCCCGGAGGTCCGGCCCCGTTCATAGCCCTGGGAGAACACGAGGAACGTAGGTACGGCTTGGATGTCCAGGCTCGAGGCGAGCTCCGGGTGAGCGCCAACGTCGACCTTGAGGACCATGATCTCTCCTGCCCTGCGCCGGGCGAGGCTCTCGACGACGGGACGCATCATGTGACACGGAGCGCAGGTCGTCGAATAGAAATCCACGAGGACCGGCAGATGTCCGGCTTGGAGCAGGGTCTGGACCTCCTCGAGTGACGGCTCGAGCACGAGGCCAGGCTCTGACAGAGGATTCTTGCACCGGCCGCAGACCACAGTCTTGCCCTGAACGCCCACCGGGTAATTGTTGGTCGCCCCGCAGCGCAAACAGCTCACGCGCGCTTTATCCGCATCCATCACGCACCCCTTCGCCGACGACCGGCCGTCTCCCCTGCCGATCGTCCTTGAGAATAAATGCCCCGCCCCCCGGCCGCTTTTCGGACCGGGAGGCGGGGCAAGCGCTGTCTCAGACTATTTTTTTATCGGGAAGGCCGGGACCTCCGGGAGCTTGACCTCCTTGGTCTTGAGCTCCTCGAGGATGACCTCGATGCCCTTGTTCAGCTGCTGGTCGTTCCCGGCATATTCCTCGGCCGGGTCGTTGTCGACGAAGATATCCGGCTCGACTCCCACGCCCTCCATGATCCATTTCCCTTCGAGGTTGTAAGGTGCGAACTCCGGCTTGTTCAGGAATCCGCCGTCAAGAAGCGGCAGGGTTCCCCGGATGCCGACCACCCCGCCCCAGGTCCTCTTGCCGATGAGCTTGCCAAGGCCCATCTTTTTGAACCGGTAGGGGAAGATATCCCCGTCCGAAGCGGAGAACTCGTTCATCAGGCAGACCTTGGGACCGACCATGACCTCGTTGGGGTCTGGCCGGCCGACGGCGTCGCGGGACATCTCCACCATGACGATCTCCCGGCGCAGGCGTTCCAGGACCATGGGCGACACGAACCCGCCGCCGTTGCCCCGGACGTCGATGATCAAGGCCTTCTTGCGGAGCTGGGGGTAGAAATACTTGACGAATTCGTTGAGACCGCCCAGGCCCATGTCCGGGATGTGGATGTAGCCCACCCGGCCCTTGGTGGCCGCGTCGACCTTGGCCATGTTCTCCTGGACCCAGGTGTAATAGATAAGCTTCTGTTCATCGCCGATGGGCACGACCACCACCTCGCGGCCGCCCTTGTTCTCGGGCTTGGGGCCGACCCGGAGCGTCACCTGCTTGCCGACGGTGTTGACCAGGGCTTCATAGATATCGGTCATGCCGTTCGTCGGCCGGCCGTTGACGGCCAGGACGTAATCGCCGTCTCGGACGTCGACCCCGATCTCGGTCAGGGGCGAGCGCAGGGTGCTGTCCCAGTTCTGGCCGCGCAGGATCTTGGAGACCTTGAAGTAACCTGAAGGATCCTTGACGATGACCGCTCCCAGCTGGCCGACCCGGACCTTGGGCGTCGCGGGCAGGTCTCCCCCGCCGACGTAGGTGTGGCCGGCGCCGAGCTCGCCGATCATCTCGCCGATGACATAGGTCAGGTCGGCGCGGCTGTTGGCCGCCCGGGCCAGGGGCAAGTATTTTTGCTTCATGCCCTCCCAGTCGACGCCGTGCATGTTGGGCGCATAGAAGAAGTATTTCATCTGCCGCCAGCATTCGAGGAAGATGTGCTCCCACTCCTGCTTGAGGTCGAGGGTCATATCCATGCCGCTGAGGTCGAGCGCCTTGTCGATCTTGACCGGGCCGCCGGGCAGGTCGATGATGCCGTAGGCGTTGTCTTTGGCGACCAGCATCTTCTTCTGGTCGGCCGAGAGCTCGTAGCCGCCGATCGGGCCGAGGTCGGTCTCCTTCCGGTCGGCCAGGCTGAAGGACTTCAGGACCGGTCCGCCGGCCCCTCCGTCGGCGATCTTCAGATAGTAGACCTTGTCCCCGACCGAAGCCAGGGCGTAGTAATTCGAGGGGTCAACGGGCAGCTGGACGAGGCGGGACTTGATCCCCTCCGCGTCCACCTTGACCGTCACCGAGGCCGGCGCGGCCTCTTCCTTCTTCGGCTCGGCGGGCTTGGCCTTTTGGGAGGCCTTATCCGCCTCCGGCTTGATCTCCACTTCGTCGCTCTTGGGAGCGAAGGGCGATTTCGTGTCCGCGGCCAGGGTCACGAGGTAGATCCGTGACATCGAAGCGTAGGAATAGCTGAGCTCGACGTTGCTCAAGGTGGGGTTGAAGTCACGATCCGAAACGAAGAACAGGAACTTGCCGTCCCCGCTGAACACCGGTTCGTAGCTCGAGTACCAGCCGTCCGTCACTTCGATGGACTTCTTCGCGGCGAGGTCGTAGAGCTTGACCTTGATCATGGAATCGGGTTCGGGCTTGGCGTAAGTGATCCAGCGGCTGTCGGGCGACCAGGAGAATGACCCCATCTCCCCGATCTTGGCCTGGTCCACGACCGTGACCTGCTTCGTCGAGACGTCGATAAACTGGAGCCGGAAGAGCTTGTCGGTCCAGGCGATCTTCTTGCCGTCGGGCGACCAGCGGAAGCCGTACTTGTAGGTGTCCGCCTGGAAGGTCAGCTGGACCGGCGCGCCGCTTCCGTCCTGGGGCCGGAGGTAGAGCTCGTCCTCGCCCGAGGCGTCGGAGATATAGGCGATCCAGCGGCCGTCCGGCGACCACTTCGAGTCGCGCTCGTGGAGGCCGGGGGTGTTGGTCAGGTTGCGGACGTTCCCGTACTGGGCCGGGACGGTGAAGATCTCGCCCCGCGCCCCGAACAGGGCCCGTTTGCCGTCAGGGGCGATCTCGTAGTTGGCGACGCGGCCGGATACGTTGGCGATCTTGGTCCGGCCCGAGACCTGGTCGTCCACGATGATGACCGGGACCTTGACCGCCTGCTCCGAGGCCAAGTCGAACGTGTAGATGAAGCCGCCGTTCTCGAAGACGATGGCCTTGGGGCCGAGCGAGGGGAACTTGATGTCGTACTCGGTGAAACGGGTCAGCTGGCGGGTCTGCTTGGTCATCGTGTCGTAGGCGTACAGGTTCCAGCGCTTGTTCTCGTCGCGGTCGGAGAGGAAATAGATCGTGTTCCCGCTCCACATGGGGATGATGTCCCCGGCGGGATTGTTGGTGATGTTCTCGGTCTTCTTGGACGCGAAATCATAGACCCAGATGTCGTCGGTCATGCCGCCCCGGTAGCGCTTCCAGGTGCGGAACTCGCGGAAGATGCGGTTGAAGGCGAGCCGGCCGCCGTCTGGAGAATAGGAGCAGAAGCCGCCCCGGGGCACGGGGATCTGTTCGGGCGTGCCGCCCTGGGGCGAGGCCAGGTAGAGCTGGCCGAGGAAATCGTCCCATTCCCTCATCCGCGAGCGGAAGACGATGCCCTTTCCGTCGGGCCGCCAGGTCATGACGATGTTGTTGGGGCCCATTCGGTCCGAAAGCTCGTCCCGGCCGAGAGAGGCCGTGTAGGTCACGCGCCTGGGGATCCCGCCCTCGGCGGGAATGATATAGACGTCGCGGCTGCCGTCGTAGTCGGCGGTGAAGGCGATCGTCTTCCCGTCATGGGAAAACCGGGCGAAGATCTCATAGCCGGAGTGGCTGGTGAGCTTCCGGGCCAGGCCTCCCGAAGCCGGGACGCTGTACAGGTCCCCGGCCGAGCTGAAGACGATCGTGTCGCCTGAGATCGTCGGGAAGCGCAGGAGGCGCGCCTCGGGCGCTTCGGCCAGGAGAAGCGAGACTGCCCCTAAGAGCAGAATCGAAAGAACCAAAGCTCTTTTGACGGTCATGAATGCTCCTTTGTCAGAAAGAAATAAAGAAAAAATATAGCACACGGCGCCGAGGCCGGCAAGAATCAAGGCCGGGTCATCGAGGCCGGGCCGAGGTCGCGACGAGCAGCGATCTTCTTTTTTTAGGTTCGAACCGCTCGATGGCGTAGCGGAGCGATGTCCGGGGGATCTTCGGGCCGTGGGCTAACAGGAATTTCTCGAGGCGGGGCATGTCCGTCTTGCCGGCCTCCCGGAGGAGCCAGCCGCAGGCTTTGTGCATCAGGTCTTCGGGATTATTAAAGAGCCGGACGGCGATGTCGTAAGCCAGGTCCAGGTCTTTCCCCCGGCGGGCGGGGGTCACCAGGGCGACCGCCGAGGCGCGGCGAACCCACATATTCCGGGCTTTGGTCCATTCCTTGAGCTTGGCCTTGAATTCCGGAAATCGTTCGAGATAGGGCGACAGCACTTCTCCGCAGAACACGTCGGTCGAGGCCCAGTTGTCCAGATAATCGCTCTCGAACCAGGAGCGAATCTTTTGAAAATGAGTTGGCCGCGCGGTTCGGACAAGACGGCCGAGGATCAGGATGGCCAGGCTTTTGGCCTCCAGAAAAGGGTTCAGGAGAAGGATATTCCCCAGTTCGACCGCCTGGTCAGCCGTCCAGGCGTCCTTGACCTTGAGGAACATCGTCTGAGCGAGAAGGCGGACGTCCGCAGAGGTGAGGCCCATGATCTGGACCTGGTCCTTGAAATACTTCTGGGCGCCCTCAGCCTGTTTAGGATTCGCTTTCGCCTTGAGCGCAGCCAGGCCTTCTCGGGCCAGGTCGCGGGGCGCGAGGTGCAAAGAAGCCTTAGTTCCGGCCGTGACGGTTTTTCCCATGAGCGTTTTGTCCTGTGCAGATGGCAAGAAAAACGGAAAAATCCTTGCTGTCGATGAGCCCGTCCGGAGAAAGGTCGGCCAGCGGATTCCAAGTATCCGGAGCTTCCAGGCCGTCCGGCCCGACGCCCTGCATGGACAGGCGCGACACGAGCTCGTAGCAGTCCGCCCAGGTGATGCGGCCGTCCATGTTCAAATCGCCCAGCAAGGCCGGTTCGAGAAACCGGGCCAGGTGGGCCACGGTCAATCGATAGATCTCCGGCAGGCTCGGCTCGATAGCGACGACGGACGAGCTGGGGGCGAACCCGTGCTCGGCGTTCTTGACCTTGATCAGGGAACAGGCGTTCGCGACGGCACGGAGGGCTTTGGCAATGATGACGGCCTGGCTGTAGGGCACGATGGAATCGTCCTCGCCGTGGATGGTCATGACCGGGGCGTCGCCCGCCGTGGCGAAAGCGGCAGGAGAAGCCAGCCGGGCCAGGTCCGCGCAGTCCGTCGGATTGCAGCCGAGAAGCGACAGGATGAGCGGATGGAAGTTGAGCCCGGGCAAGGTGAGGTCGGTCGGGCCGAAGTAGTTGACAACGGAGAGGACGGAGCTCGAGTAGGCCTCCAGGCCCGGGCCTTCCAGCCCGTCGTCAGGTCCGGCCAAGCCCATGAGCAGGACGAGATGTCCGCCCGCCGAGCCGCCCATGACCCCGATCCGGTCCGGGTCAATCCCCAGGGCGTCGGCTTGGGACCTGAGGTACCGGACGGCGAGCTTGCAGTCGTTGATCTGGGCGGGATAGTGGTGCTCGGGCGCCAGGCGGTAGTTGACCGACCCGACGGCGAAACCCAGCTGAAACAGCATGGTGGCCACGCCGTCGTCCAGGAACCCGGCTTTATCCCCGCCGACCCATCCCCCGCCGTGAATGTACAGGACGGCTGGGATCCGCTGGCCGGCGCAGAGCGAGGGCTTGGCGAAATCCATCTTGAGCTCGACTCCGGCCGCGACGCCGTAGACGACGTCGAGCTTCACCTCCAGGTCGGGACGGGCGAAAAAGGGATTCGGAGGCAGAGGGCCCGGCACGGGACGTCCTCCGAGTTCCCAGGAAAGAGCTCGCACCACTCCCGGGCCGCAGACGAAAATGCATATCCCCAGGACAGCCGTCAGTCTCAACGATCGGGATATCCGGCTTGACCACCGATTGAATACAGGAGTATCGCTCATCCAAATCCTCCCCAATTCCTAATGATCGTCCGGAGCAGGCTCCGGCTTACTCTTTCACCCGGCCGAGGAGCCGGTCCAGGCGGCCGGACGCAGCGGACTTCGAAAAAACGAAGAACGCCTTGCGGGCGACATGGATGCGCGTCAGGGCTTCGTCGTAACGCTCGTGGAGCGCGCGTTCAAGGCCGGGCTCGCGGCGCAAACCGGCGGCCTCGAATTGCCGCGTCCACCAGGCCGAGCCCGCCCCGATGAGGTGGCCGTTGTAGGGATAGCCGGCCTCATCCGTATGGACCACGGAAAAGAGGCGGCCCTGGCGAAGGTCGTCCTCCCATTCCCGGAGATAGACTTCGAAGATCTCGCCGAAGACATCATCCCGGCCGATGGCTGGGATATTGCCGAAAAGAAATCCGCCGTCCTCAAGAAGGCCGGCCAGCTTGGCGAGGTAGGCCGGGAGCTTGTCGGGGTTCAGATGTTCAAAGATATCCAGGCCGAGGATGACGTCGAACCGGTGGGGAAGGTCCATGGCCAGGATGTCGCCTAAATGGATCTTGTCCCTGACCTCGGGGAAAGCCTTGGCCAGGGCCAGTCGGCTGACATCCACCCCTTCGCTCTCGATGCCCAGGTCCTTGAGGCATTTCATGACCGGGCCGTTGGCGCAGCCCAGGTCCAGGACCCGATGCGGCTCGAACTTGGACATGACCTCGGCGTGCAGGCGCTTGTCCTCGGTGATGAGGAAGCTCCACACCCCCGGCTTCTCATAATAGCCGTTGTCGATGACCTTCCGCTCGAGCCAGTCGAAATCCTCGGAACCGCGCGCCCGGAAGGTCAGGGTGTCCCGGCCGTGGATGTCCTTGACCAAGGCGTATTGCGCCGGCCGCTCCTCGCGGATCGAGATCACGGGCGTGTTCTCGCGGATGAGCTTATTGGTGTACTCCTCCGACTGGATGATGCTCAAGACGAGCGACAGCCGCGAATGGCCCTTGCGGAGGTAGTCGAGGTAATGGTCGCGGCCGATGGGGTCCACACCCCGGCCGAGGAGCCGGCTGTAGACTTCTTCCAGAAAGCGTTCGTCTGGCAAACCGTCCAGGCCGTAGACCTTGGCCCATTTCAGCAACCGGTTCCGGATTTTCTTCCCGATCGAAGCCAGCATCCCGAGTATTATAATGGATTGGCGATAGAAAGAAAATCGGTGACAACCAACTCAATAGCCGATTTAGGCGGGTCCGGAAATTCGGTATATGAGTTGTGTGTCACCGATTTATCGTGCTATATTCCGACCATGAGCACGCCGGTCGAACGATGGGTTGAGGAACAAGCCCGGCTTTTCCAGCCGAAGACGATCCAGTGGTGCGACGGCTCGGAGGGCGAGGCGCACCGGCTCCTCGAACAGGGCATGAAAGAGGAGCGGATCGAGACCCACGACGTCTTCCGCGAGCTCAACCACTCGCGCTGGCCGAACTCCTACCTTCACCTCAGCCACCGCACCGACGTCGCCCGGACCGAGCAGCTGACCTTCATCTGCCATTCGGACAAGGAGACGACCGGCCCCAACAACAATTGGATGTCCCCCAAGGAGGCTAAGTCGCGCCTGACCAAGCTCTCCAAGGGCTCGATGCGGGGCAAGACGATGTACGTCCTGCCCTACATGATGGGCCATCCCGACTCGCCCTACGCCAAGGCCTGCGTCCAGCTGACGGACGTCTCCTACGTGGCCCTCAGCATGCGGATCATGACCCGCCTCGGGAAGCGTATTCTGGACAAGATCGGGACCGGCGAGAACTTCGTCCGCGGCATCCACTCCGTGGGCGACTTCGACCCGAACAAGCGGTTCATCATGCACTTCCCCGAGGAGTCCCTGGTCTGGAGCGTGGGCTCGGGCTACGGCGGCAACGCCCTGCTCGGAAAAAAATGCTTCGCCCTGCGGATCGCCTCCTGGCTGGGCCGCAAGTACGGCTGGCTGGCCGAACACATGGTCATCATCGGCATCGAGGACATCAAGGGCCGGGTGACCTACGTCACCGCCTCCTTCCCCTCGGCCTGCGGCAAGACCAACCTGGCCATGCTCGAGTCGGCCCTGCCCGAATACAAGGTCTACACGATCGGAGACGACATCGCCTGGCTGAACATCGGTCCGGACGGCCGCCTGTACGCCATCAACCCCGAAGCCGGGTTCTTCGGTGTGGCGCCCGGCACGTCGATGAAGACCAACCCCAACATGATCCGGACCCTGCGGAATTCGAACTTCTTCCCCACCCTGTTCACCAACGTCGCCCGGGACACCGTGACCAACGAGCCGTGGTGGGAGGGGCTGGACGACGCGGGCGGCCGAAAATTCGAGGATTGGCAGGGCAAGCCCTGGGACAAGACCAACGGCACCAAGGGCGCCCATCCCAACAGCCGGTTCACGGTGTCGCTCTACAACTGCCCGACCCTGTCCCCGGAGTTCGACAACCCGCAGGGCGTGCCCATTTCGGCCATCCTCCTGGGCGGCCGCCGCTCCCAGCTCATCCCCCTGGTGGCCGAATCCTTCGACTGGCCGCACGGCGTGTTCATGGGCGCCCGGACCGGGTCCGAGACCACGGCCGCCGCCGCCGGCCAGATCGGCGTCCTGAGGCGCGACCCGATGGCCATGCTGCCCTTCTGCGGCTACAATATGGGCGACTACTTCCTGCACTGGATCAACATCGGCCGGCTGTGCAGCCGCCCGCCCAAGATTTTTTCGGTCAACTGGTTCCGGGTGGATGACGACGGCCAGTTCATCTGGCCGGGCTTCGGCGACAACGCCCGGGTCCTCCGCTGGGTCCTGGACCGGATCGACAACAAAGTCGGGGCCAGGGAAACGCCGCTTGGGCTCGTGCCCGAGGTCAAGGATCTCGAGCTCCAGGGCTTGGACATCCCCCGCCAGAACGTCGACAAACTGTTCGAGGTCAAGCCCGGAGAATGGAAGGACGAGCTCCGGGACATCAAGAAGTTCCTGGATCAGTTCGGCCGCCACGTCCCCTACGAGATCCTCCAGTCGTACGAATCCCTGGCCGCCCGGCTCAAAAAATAGACAGGCTCTCTCGCCCGGAATCAAATGGCGACCGCAAGGAGCGGCATCATGACGACTCGATCTTCTCATATCCGAATCCGGCGGGCCTCTTCCCTCGCCTGTCTTTTCATCGCAGGGCTTCTGCCGATGCTCCTCCAGGCCGGACCGCCAGCCCCTGCTCCCTCCGGCTCGAACCACTTCGTTCTGGCCCTCAACGGAGAATGGGAATTCCGGCAGGCCTGGCAGGAAACATGGTTCAAGGGCTGGGTTCCGGGCACGGTCCATCAGGACCTCCTCACGAACCTCCTCATCCCGGACCCCTTCTACCGCGATAACGAGGCCAAGGTCCGATGGGTGGAGGACGCCGACTGGGAATACCGCCGGGTCTTCAACTGCCCGGACGTGATCGCCGCCAAGGACAACATCGAGCTCGTCTGCGACGGACTAGACACGTTCGCCGCGATCACCCTGAACGGCGCCGAGGTCGGCCGCGCGGACAACATGTTCCGCATCTGGAGATTCAACGTCAAGTCCCTGCTCCGGCCCGGGCCCAATGAGCTTCGCATCGTGTTCGACTCGCCCGCGCGCCGGGAGAAAGAGCTTGAGGCCAAGCTGGCCCATAGAATCCCCGGAAACGCTCCCCATGCCCGCAAGGCGCCCTACAGCTTCGGCTGGGATTGGGGGCCAAGGCTGGCCACGAGCGGCATTTGGAGAGGCATCTCTCTCGAGGCCTGGAGCGAGGCCCGGATCGCGGACATCCGCATCGAGCAGGATTTTTTAAAAAAGGGAGAGGTCCACCTGAAGGTCGAAACGGAGATCCTGGCCAGCAAGGACATGGGCGCCCATTTGGAGATTTCGCTCGATGGACTGAAACCGGCCGTCACCGTCCCCGTTTCCCTGTCCAAGGGCGCGAGCCGACACGCGGCCGTTGTCCGGATCAGGAACCCGAAACTGTGGTGGCCGGCCGGCATGGGAGAACAGAATCTTTATGTCGTCCACGCCGCGCTCCGTCAAGGGAAATCCCGGCTCGACCACACGGCCCGCCGCATCGGTCTTCGCACCCTGGAGCTCGTCCAGGACAAGGACGACTGGGGCCACAGCTTCTATTTCAGGGTCAACGGCATCCCCTTTTTCGCCAAGGGCGGAAACTGGATCCCGGCCGACTCGTTCCTGCCCCGGATGCACCGGGGCCGCTACGAGGAGCTCCTCCGGAGCTGTCGAGAAGCTCATATGAACATGCTCCGCGTCTGGGGCGGCGGAGTCTACGAGGACGAGGATTTCTATGATCTCTGCGACGAGCTGGGCCTCGTCGTCTGGCAGGATTTCATGTTCGCCTGCCAGATGGTCCCGGGAGACGATGCCTTTCTGGAGAACGTCCGGGCCGAGGCCGAGGGCGTCGTCAAGGCGCTCCGCCATCATGCCTCGCTTGGGCTGTGGTGCGGCAACAACGAGTGCGAGGAGGGCTGGTTCCACTGGGGCTGGAAGGAGAGCCTGCCCGCCTCGGTCTGGGACGATTATGAGAAGGTCTTCGACGGCATCCTGCCCGAGGCCGTGCGCCGATTCGACCCCGGCCGTCCGTACTGGCCAAGCTCGCCGCACACCCTGGACAAGACCGGCGAGCCGCGCTCCGAAGATGCGGGCGACATGCACTACTGGGGCGTGTGGCACGGCCAGGAACCGTTCGAGGAATACCGGAAGAAGAATCATCGCTTTTTCAGCGAGTTCGGGTTCCAGTCCTTTCCTTTGCTTGAAACGGTCAAGTCTTACACCCTGCCCGAGGATCGCAACATCACCTCGCCGGTCATGGAGCAGCACCAGAAGCATCCTTCGGGCAATCGCCTGATCATGCTCTACATGCTGGACTGGTTCCGCTTTCCCAAGGACTTCGAATCCCTGCTGTGGCTGAGCCAGGTCCTGCAGGCCGAGGGGATGAAGATCGCGGCCGAGCATTTCCGGAGCCGGATGCCGCGCATCATGGGCTCGCTCTACTGGCAGATCGAGGACTGCTGGCCTGTGGCGTCCTGGGCCGGCCTGGACTCGCTCGGCACATGGAAAGCGCTCCATTACTATGCCCGGAGATTCTATAGCCCGGTGCTCATCACGGCCATTCCGCGGGACGACAAGCTCGCGGTCGCCGCTGTGTCCGACGAGCGGCGGCCGCATCCGGCGGAATTCCGCTGGTCGCTCCGGACCTATGCCGGCCGCATCGTTCAGGAAAAGAGCGCGCCGGTCACGATCGAGCCCGGCCGGAGCGCCGTTCTCCTCGAACTGCCGCTCGGCGAGCTCCTGAAGGGATTTGCCCCGGAGGAGATCTATTTCGCTTGCGAGCTGGCCGACGGAGATACGGTCTTAAGCTCCAACATCCATCACTTCTCGCGGCTGAAAAGGGTCGACCTCCCGGACCCACAGATCACCGCATCCGTCGGCGCGGACCCTTCCGGCCCTGTGGTCGAACTCTCATCTCATTCTTTCGCCAAGGCGGTCTATCTCGAGGCGCCCGGCTGTCCCGGCCGGTTCGAGGACAATTTCTTCGACATGCTGCCGGGGAAAACGTACAAGGTCCGGTTCCTGCCGGCCGAGGGTGCCGACATCGCCCAGCTTGGGATTCAGTTGCGCGTCCGCTCCCTCAAAGATTCGTTTTAGGATCCGGCCGGAGCGTCTTCTTTCCGACCCGGTTCTGGGGTAAGATAGCCTCCGCAGGAGGAGCCGCTATGAAGCTCGAAAAGCTGTATCATGCCCTGATCGACATCGGCATCAAGAACGACCCGCGGGGCAAGGCCGAAGTTTCGCGCCTGCTGAGGGAAGAGAAGGATAAGCGCAAGAGCCTCAAGCCCAAGGATGCCGAATTTTACGACCCCGACCGGCTGTTCAATCCCTTCGCCGACACGCGCCTCCTCAACGGTGCTCCCCAGACGAACGTCCGGCGCGTCATCGCCGGCATCGACATGGAGGCGCCCGAAATCCTGCTCGCTTACCTGCTCAACCGGGACTTCGGCCGCAAGATCGACCTCGTCGTCGCCCACCATCCTGAAGGCCGCGCCCAGGCCAAGCTGGCCGATGTCATGGCCGTCCAGGCCGACATCCTGACCTCGTTCGGGATCGCGGTCAGCGCCGCCGAACAGCTCATGGACCGCCGGGCGGGCGAAGTCGAGCGCCGGTTGATGCCCATCAACCACACCCGGGCCGTGGACATCGCCCGGGCGCTCGGCCTGCCCATGCTGTGCGTCCACACCCCGGCGGATAACTGTGTGAGCACCTTCCTCCAGAAATTATTCGACAAGAAGAAGCCGGTTCGGCTCAAGGACCTCGTCTCGCTCCTGCTCGACATCCCCGAATACAAGGCCGCGGCCAAGCTCCAAGTGCCGCCCAAGATCGTGAGCGGCTCCGAGACCGGGAAATGCGGGAAGGTCATCGTGGACATGACCGGCGGGACCGAGGGGTCCAAGGACGTCTATGCCCGGCTGTCCTCGCAGGGCGTGAGCACGGTCGTCGGCATGCACATGTCCGAAGAGCACCTGGATTGCGCCAAGAAGGCCAACATGAACGTGGTCATCGCCGGACACATCCCGAGCGACGCCCTGGGCTTGAACCTCCTGTTCGACGAGGTCGAGAAGCCGGAGAAGCTCGACTTCGTCTGTGTCTCCGGTTTCGAGCGCTTCCGGCACGCCGGCAAATAACAGCACCATGCGGCGTCCGAGATCCTTCATGCTGTGGACGGCGCTGCCCTTTATCATCGCCGGCCTGATCTTCCTTCTTCTGGGTTTCAAGGCCGACCCTTCGGCCAGGACCGATGACGGTTATTCCCTGAAATGGTTCTGGTTCATCATGGGCGCCTGGTTCATCGGCCTGACCGTTGTTGTCTATGGAGGGGTCGCTTTCATTCTCGGCCGCATCGGCCGGAAACGCCAGGGGATGATCGAGTTCGGCCGGAGGGGCACGGCCGAAATCCTCTCCTTCCGGACAACCGGCAGTGAGCTCGACAACATGCCTCAGGTGGAGCTGGAGCTTCGGGTGAACGCGGCCGGGATGCCGCCCTACGGCATCTCCCACCGGGAATTCGTCAGCGCGGCGAACCTGTCCGGCCTGCAAAAGGGGGCCCAAATCCCGGTGCTCGTCGACCCGGAGGACCGGAACAAGCTGATGATCGACTGGCGCGAGGCGCAAAAGTAGGGGATCGGCGGAAGAGCATCTCATGGAAAGCGTTCGATTCGACGCGGTCGTCATCGGCGGAGGAGAGGCCGGACTCGCGGCCGCCATCAAAGCCTCCGAGCTGGGCGCCCGCGTCTGTCTCGGCGAAACCAGCACTCAGCTCGGCGGCGCCTGCGTGGCCACCAAGCATTCAACCCGGGATTCATCAAGATGCTGTTCGACCCGGCGTCCCACAAGGTGATCGGCGCCCATAACCTCGTTGTCGCCATGCGGACCGGCGCGACGGCCGAGGATTTCGTCTACTCCATCTACCACCACCCGAGCCTTTCGGAAGGCTTCAGGGATGCGTCCCGCGACGCTCTGTCGAAGATGTGACGACGTACCGGCCGGTGGCGGAGACGCTGACCGCGGGCACGACGCGGCCCTGCTCGAACAGGTCGTAGCCGGGCTTGAGGGTCTCCCAGAATTCAATGAGCGCCCGGTTGTCCTTGTACTCCTCGCCCAGGGCGGCCCAGCCCGTCTCGTCCAGGCGCGCCGGGAAGATGTGGACCGGGATCCGCGCTTGTCCCCGATCGGCCGCCTCGACCGCCAGGATGTACAGCTCCTTGATCTTGTCATCGGTGATGGGCACGCAGCCGATCGTGACGAAACTGCCGTGGATGTAAATCGCGCCGCCGGGATCATTCCCGTCCTTGAGAATCCGGTCCGACCCGTTGGGATAGTTGATGCCGAGCGAGAGGTGGAAGCGGCTCTCGGGGTTGAAATGGCTGATGTGGTAGAAGCCCTCCGGGACCTGGCCGTCGCCGAGCCGGCGCTTTGGTCCCAGCCGTCCGGAAAGGATCAGAAAATCATAGGTTAAGACCAGGGTCAGGGGGCCGCTCCGCCCGGCCGAAGCCCACACCTCGACTGTGCGCTCTCGCTTGAAGACGCGGATGTAGATCCGGCGAGGCGGGAAGGCAACGCCTTTTTCGCGGAAGAGCTCGCCAAGCGCTGTTTCCTTCTCAAGGTAGGCGGCCCCAACGCGCGCGAAATTCATCTGCTGGTCCTTGAAGGTCAGGGCAAAAAGCGATGCGGAAATGAAGACCAGGGCTGCCGCCGAAGCCAAGCGCACGTATCTCATTCGGTCCGGGCGGAAGCTTAGAACACGCTCCGGAGGCTGTCAAGCCGGACCGACGCGCTTCCCTTCTCGGCCGCGGGCCGACATGCTATACTGAAGGAGTCGTTCGGCCGGCACCCCTCGCAAGGAAGGCTCGCATGAAAATATTCAGGAATCGAAAGGGTTTCACCCTCATCGAGATCATCGTGGTGGTGATCATCATCGGCATCCTGGTCACCTATTTCACCCTCAACACCGTCGGCTCGACCCAGGGGGCCAAGCAGACCGGGACCATGCGGGACATCCTCACCCTGGCCCAGGCGTGCCAGGCCTACGCCGCGGAAAACAACGAAGCCCCGGCCGCCGGAGTCCAGGACGGGCCGCTCGTCGCCGGCAACCCCTTCGTCAAGGCCGTCACCAAGAAGCACCTGGTGAGCTGTCCCCTCGAGGACAAGTGGGGCTATCCGCTCCGGGTGTACACCGGAAGCGCCGTGGGCAAGTTTCCAGGGTTCTCGGCCGAGACCGTCTCCAGCACGGATTTCCTGATCATCTCCCTGGGCCGCGAAGGCCAGCCGGACAATTTCGTGTTCAATCCCGAGGACCCGGACGCCGGGATGTACAAGGTCGAAACGAACGCCGACTACAACAAGAACATCGTCAACTACAACGGGACGTGGATCCACGCTCCCCGCGCCGGCAGCGCTTCCGGCGAGAAGAAATAAAAGCCCTATTCAGGCAACAAAAATCCTCCCGATTTCGTCTAATCAAGTGAAAGACGAATTTGAGGCCTATCGGGAGGCAAAGATGAGCAGTCGGAACGCAAAAAGCTTAAAAAACAGGGCTTTTTTCACGCTTTGGGTCATCGGTTGTATTTTCCTTTTCACGGCCGGACCCGGGTCGGCCGAGATCGACCTGTCGGCCGCGCTCTTCCGGGCGTCTGACCTTCAGATCGGAGTCGCCCCTGCCCTGGCGCTCTATGGGACTCCTTTCTCGATCCGGCTCACGGGTTTGGCCCGCGGAGAGCAGGTCACGGTCACGGCCCAATCCACGGACCAGCGCAAGATCCTGTGGGAGTCCTCGGCCGTCTTCGAGGCGGGCGATTCGGGTGTGGTCGACCTCGCCGTCCAAGCCCCCGTTTCCGGGAGCTATTCGGGCGCGGACATCTACGGCCTGCTGTGGTCCATGCAGCCCAAAAACCCTCCCAGCCAGAAAAAGATCGGCTATCGAGAGGATGAGACATACGGCACCGTCGTGGATTTCTCGGCCGCGGATACGATCGGCCGGTCCGCTTCGGCCCGACTGGAGCGAGTGTTCGAGCTCCCCAGCCGGAAGCTCGTCCGAGTCGCCCTGGAGCAGGACGGACTGCGGGGCGTCATGTATCATCCCGAGCAAGGCGGCCCTTTTCCCGGAGTCTTGCTCCTGGCCGGGTCCGGCGGAGGGGTTTATGAATGGCTCACCAAGGCCCTGGCCTCCAACGGGTTCGCCGTGCTGAACCTGGCCTATTTCAACTACAAGGACCTTCCCCGGGAGCTCGTCGAGATCCCCGTGGAATACTTCGAGCGCGCCGTCGAATGGATGAAAGCCCAGCCGTCGGTCAAACCCGACCGGATCGGCCTGGCCGGCGGCTCCAAGGGCGGCGAGCTGGCCCTGCTCCTGGCCTCGCGCTTCATCGATTTCCGGGCGGTGGTGGCCTGGACTCCGGGCGAGCACGTCTGGGAAGGCCTGAGCCTGAAGTTCTTCGATAAGGATTACACGCCCATCTCGTCCTGGTCGCACAAGGGCAAGCCCCTGCCGTATGTCCACTTCATCTACTTGCCCGAGGAGAGAGAGAAAGAGAAGACCGGAGAGCTGCGCTCCTACGTTGCCGCCCACGACCGCTCCCTGGCCCAGGGCGACAAGGACGAGATCGCAAAGGCCGTGATCCCCGCGGAAAAGATCAAATCTCCCCTGCTGCTCATTTCAGGGACGGACGATCAGACCTGGCCGGCCGACCGCTTCTGCCGGAATATCGTAGCCAAGCTTAAGAAAAGCGGTTTTCGCTATGAGCTCAAGCACATCAGCCACACCGGCGGCGGCCACATGTCGTTCCTGCCCACGCTCATCACCGCCAACCGGGGCGGCGGGGTGAGCGGCGGAAGCGCCCCTGCCGATGCTAAGGCAGGATTCGTGTCCTGGGAAGAGACCCTTCTCTTCCTCCACAGGCACCTGGACCGATAGAGGCTAGCGCCTGGCCTCTCCGAAGCGGGCCAGCGAACCCGCGGTGAATTACAGCCGAGATGGCCGCTATGCCGAAAATCAATGAACGCGTCTTCAAGGAAGTCTCCTTCATGAAATTCGGGAGGCCATCCTTACATAATAGTGAAGACGGCTTAGACAATGCGCTCTCCCAAGGCCGGCCGAAGGCCTTCGATTCGATTTGACATCAGGCGCCGAGGCGAACTATCCTTAAGGCCTCATGATGCCCAGTCAGCGCATCAGCGTCCATTTGGTCGAGAGTCCTCATGATGGAAATCTATTCGTGCGCGGATATCGTCCGCTCTTATCCTAATTTTTCTCTGGAAGGGAGGGTCAGTTGAAGGTTACGCTGTCGATACTCAAAGCGGATGTCGGCTCGGTGGGCGGCCATATCTGTCCCAGCGCGGAGCTCATCGAATCGGTCCGGAAGACGGTCCAGGAGGAAGGCCAGGGTCTTCTCATTGACTCCTTCGTCAGCCACACGGGCGACGACGTGGCCATCCTGGCCACCCACGAGCTGGGGGTCGGTTCGGAAAAGGTCCACAAGATCGCCTGGAACGCCTTTCTGGCCGGGACCAAGACGGCCAAAGCCCAGGGGCTGTACGGGGCCGGTCAGGACCTGCTCAAGGACTCCTTCAGCGGCAACGTCAAAGGGATGGGACCGGCCGTGGCGGAAATGGAGTTCGCGGAGCGCCCGAACGAGCCGTTCCTGTTTTTCGCGGCCGACAAGACCGACCCCGGCGCCTACAGCCTGCCCCTGTACCTGGCCTTCGCCGACCCCATGCACAACTCGGGCCTTCTCCTCTCCCCCAAGATGACCAAGGGATTCACGTTCACCATCATGGACGTGGAGCATGCCGAGGCCGATAAGGTGATCGAGCTCAACGCCCCGGAGGACCTCTACCAGATCGCCGCGCTCCTGCGCGACGGCGAACGGTTCGTGGTCGAGTCCATCCATTCCCGGGACACGGGCGACCAGGCCGCGGCGGTGTCCACCACCCGGCTCCACAACATCGCCGGCAAGTACACCGGCAAGGACGACCCGGTGATGCTCGTCCGGGTGCAGGGCGCCTTCCCGGCCACGGGCGAGGTGCTGTCCCCGTTCACCATCGCCCCCCTGGTGGCCGGGTTCATGCGCGGCAGCCACAACGGGCCGCTCATGCCGGTCAAGATAAATTCCTCGATCTCCTACTTCGACGGCCCGCCGGTCGTGTCATGTCTGGCCTTCTGCGTCCACGACGGGAAGCTCACCTCGCCGGCGGACGCGTTCGACCATCCCTATTGGGACTGGGTGCGCGACCGCGTCTCGGAGAAGGCCCAGGAGATCCGGCGCCAGGGCTTTTTCGGCGCGGCCATGCTCCCCTACTCGGAGCTCGAATACGGCGGGATCGTGGAGATCATGAAGAAGCTGGAGGGCCAGTTCAAGGTCCGCACCTAAGGTTGGAAGACGGGGGGGTGCGCGCCCGGGGTGATTTGAACACCCGACCTTTGGATTCGAAGTCCATCGCTCTATCCAACTGAGCTACGGGCGCGGATGGGCTCCAATTATAACAGAAGCCTCGAGGATTGCTACCGTCTGGAGAAGATCCCCGGGCTGCCGGAAATCCCGCGCAGCATCCACATCGGCCTGCTCTTTTCGCCCCGATAGTCCGGAACCGTCCTCCTCGTTGAGTTCTCCGGCGGATATGCTACAATCTTGGAGCGTTATGGGCGCGAATGACTGACAAAGAATCCTATTTCTTCCTCGGGTCCGCGGCGGCCGCCGCATCCGAAATGATCTCCGGCCTTTCTCTCCCGGTGCGGACCCGTCCGGTCTTCCGGCCGGAGCACGCGGCCCTTCTGCTCCTCGACCTTCAACGGTATTTCCTCGATCCGTCGTCCCACGCATTCATCCCCAGCGCCGCGGCGATCCTTCCGGGTCTCCGGAACCTGGCCGCGGTCTTCCGCCGCCGGGACCGGCCGGTGATCTGGACGCGCCACGGCAATACGCCGGACGACGCCGGGCGGATGGCGGACTGGTGGAAGGATCTGATCCGGCCGGGAACGCCGGAACACGCGCTCGGCCTGGACGCGGACAGCGCCGACCTCGTCATCGACAAGACCCGCTACGACGCCTTCCAGGATACGCCGCTCGAATCGGTTCTCCGCTCGAACCACGCGGAACAGGTGGTGATCGGCGGGGTGGCCGCCCATCTCTGTTGCGAAACGACCGCCCGGGCCGCGTTCATGAGGGATTTCGACGTCTTCTTCCTCGCCGACGGCTCGGCCGATTTCACCAGGGCGTTCCATGCCGCGGCCATGCTCAATCTGGGACATGGATTCGCCCGTCTGGTCTTCGTCAAGGAAGTCTCCGCACTGCTGGGGGAGGCAGGTTGATCATGAACTCCGCCGCAGTGCCCAAGGTTGTCGTGATCGGCGCCGGTCCGGCCGGCTTGGCCGCGGCGGTTCAATTGCTCCGCCAGGGGATCGAGCCGCTCGTGTTCGAAGCCGCGGCGCCCGGCGGCCTGTTGCGCAACGCCGACTGGGTGGAAAACTATCCCGGCTTTCCGGGCGGGATCACCGGGCCGCTTCTGGTCAAACGATTCGTCGAACAGGCCCTCCGGACCGGGATTCGGATCACAGCCGAGGAAGTCCTCCGCTTGACCTGGGCGGGGCGGGCGTTCGAAGTGAAGACGTCCCGGTCCGGCTACCAAGCCGATTTCGCCGTCGTCGCTTCCGGGACCAAACCCAAACGGCTCGGCCGGCCGCCCTTGACCGTCGGCGCGGCAGACGGTGTCTTTTACGAGATCGCCCCGATCTGGAACGTCCGAAACAAACGGATCGCCGTCATCGGCGCCGGAGACGCGGCCTTCGATTACGCCCTTCATCTGTCCCGCCACAACCAAGTCTTGATCCTCAACCGAGGCCGTGAGGTCCGATGCCTGCCCCTTCTGCGCGAGAGGAGTTCGACGAGGAAAGGGATCCGCTATTTCGAGGCGGCGGTTGTCCGAGCCATCGACCGGTCCCCGGGCGGCCGTTTCCGAATCGAGGCCGGAATCCGGCCCGACCGTGACGAGGCGTTTCTCGTCGATTTCGTCATCGCCGCGATCGGACGGACTCCGCGGACGGATTTCCTCGGCCGCGGCGGCCCCCTCCCTGCGGCCGCCCTGGAAAAAAAAGGGCGTCTTCATTTCGCCGGCGATGTCCGGAACGGCCGCGAGCGCCAAACGGCGATTGCCGTCGGCGACGGCCTGAGGGCGGCGATGCGGATCGGCCGGATCGTCCAGGAGAGACGGCCGTGAAAATCATCGCCAGGATCGGACGCGAGGACGTCGCTCTTGTTTCGATCGTCGATTTCGACGGCGGGCGGATCCTCGAATGCGTCGAGTCGGTCCAGCCCCCCCTTCCCAGGGAACGAAAATGGGTGCTCCTCGTCTCGACCATGTTCGGCTGTCCCATCGGATGCCCGATGTGCGACGCCGGAGGCTCGACACAGGGCCGGGCCAGCCGCGAAGAGATCCTGGCCCAGATCGACCACCTGGTCGACGGCCGCTATCCGGGCCGGGTGGTCCCTTGCCGGCAATTCAAGGTCCAGTTCGCCCGCATGGGCGAACCGGCCCTCAATCCGGCCGTGCTCGATGTACTGGAGGAGCTCCCTCGGCGCTACCGGGCTCCCGGGCTCATGCCCGCCGTGTCCACGGTCGCCCCGGCCGGGGCCGAGGCGTTTTTCGAACGCCTGGCGGATGTCAAGGACCGGCTCTATCCCGGCGGCCGGTTCCAATTCCAATTCTCCGTTCATTCCACGGATCCGGGAACCCGCGACCGGTTGATCCCATGCCGCAAGTGGGATTTCGAACGGATGGCAGGGTACGGCGAGAAGTTCTACCGGCCGGGAGACCGAAAAATCGCGCTCAACTTCGCCCTGGCCCGAGGCATCCCGGTTGAGGCGGCGGTCCTGGTGCGCCACTTCGATGCGCGAAAATTCCTGATAAAGATCACTCCGTTGAATCCCACCTACGAGGCGACCGCCAACAATCTGGCTTCGGCCATCGATCCGTTCAGCCCGGCCGGACAAATCAGCGTCGCCGCCGACCTGGAACGCGCCGGGTACGAGGTCATCATCAGCCTCGGCGAAACCGAGGAGAATCTGATCGGGAGCAATTGCGGCCAATACATCAGGGCGCTGCTGCGGGCCGGACATCCGCTCGACGGCGGATACACCTATCCTCTGAGACCGGCCGCTGAACCGGCCGATTGAAACCAGGAACGAGAACCGACAATAACCAAGAGCCATGTACCTGCCGACGGCCTTCCTGACGGACCTCGGTCTGGTGGCCCTGATCCTGTATCTCATCACCCAAAGCGGCAAGGACGTCAAGCTCCCCTGGCCGAGATTCGGGGTCGACCTCGACGGGGTGACACTGCCAAAAAAGAAAGCTCTGGCCGCCAGGATCGTCGCTCTGGTCGGGTTCGGGGTGATGCTGGCCCTGACCAACTTCGCCGTCTACCGGCACGGTCAGCCTGCTCTTCAGGGTTTTCACCCGGTCCCGCCGAATGGATGTCGTCTCGAGCGCGGTGAGTCTGGTCCTGATCAGCCTCCTGCTCAGCCAGCCGTTCGACAACCTGTTCGCCGTGACGATCAGGGCCTCCCTACTGCCCAAGATCAAGTTCGGCCTGACCTCCCTCCTGATCTTCATCGCCGCGGCGACGACCATCGACCTCATCAAGAACCTGATCCTCATCGGCAGGAAAAAATTGGGGTCGGACCAAGCTAATTAGTTCTTATCAAACAAGCTATGCTGTTTTTTTTCAGATAAAACAGCTTTAAACCGATGTTTTCATCGAGAAAAACGAGATATTAACAACAAAAACCTAGAAGCTCGTATTGAAGACTGGCAGTACTTTAAGGCCGCGGGGATTGCCGCGGACGATGTTGACCAGTCCGATCTGCAGACCCCGGACCGACCGGGCGTAGTTGACGATGCCGATGGACAGCCCGGTCTGAGCTCCGCGGATGTAATTGAATGGGCTGACCGCGCACCCGAGGAAGCGGCCGTCCTTGACCACGTGGACCGTTCCCCCGGCGACGTGAAGGCCGATGAGATTCTGTCCGCCGACGGCGAACCCGGCGACGGCCAAGCCGCGGATTTCCTTCGACCCGGCGGCGAATCCTGCGATTGTAATCCCGGAAATGATGTCGCCCGCCCCCGCCCCGAACCCGGCGATATTAACGCCGATCAGCCGCTTTCCCGCCCCGAGGCCCAGGCCGCCGACGTTCAAACCGACCATGTTTCCGCCGGCGCCCGCGCCCAGTCCGCCCATCGTGATCCCGACGGCGTTTCCGCTGGCTCCGACGCCGATGCCGCCGAGGGTGACGCCCTTGACGTCACCGCCGGCGCCCAGCCCCAGCCCGGCGAGGTTGAACCCGGTCAGGTTCTCCCCGGCGCCAAGGCCGATTCCGGCGATGTTGATCCCGGTCATGTTCTTGCCGGCGCCCATGCCCAGGCCGGCCAGGGTGATCCCGAGGATGTCTTCTCCCGCCCCCAACCCGATCCCGGCCAGGGTCAAGCCCTTGATCGTCTTGCGTCCGGAAACGCCGAGGATCCCGAGCTGGATCCCTCGCAGATGCCCTCCTCCGGGCATCGGCCCGAACGACAGCCCGGTGACGACCGCCTCTTCGTTGTCCTGGCGCGGCTCCCAGAGGGTGCAGTTGATCCCCGTGATCCGCTTGACCCCGCTGTCCCGGAAATTGAAGCGCAGGCCGGTGAACTCCGAAGAATTTCCGAAGCTCAATCCCCAGCGCTTCGAGGGAATATCCAGACTTTGGGCGGCGGCCAATCCCCTCCCCATGATAAACCCCAGGCCTAGGAACGCAATCAACGCTGCCATGCGAGCTTTGGGTCTCGTTTGGGACATATGGTGTCTCCTCTTATCTGGAACTCATAGCTGTTTGCTTCATTCTTCGTTTTCGAGCCGATGAAGACAGAACTCAACTTCCATATCCTTAGACGAAATCAGAGGCAAAATAGTTCTCTGTGGTCACTTCTGCCTAGAAAAACCTCATTCCAAGGCAATAAAACGGCCAAAAAAACTTGTTATCTCTTTTATATTCAGGACATTAGCTAGGTCCGACCCCAAATATATTTTGAGAAATCGCCCGGGAACCGATATAATCCAACCTCGCCTTATCGGAGCCCCACCCCGGTCATGACGAAAAGAGCCAGAGAGTCAGTGACATCAGCTTCCGCGCCGCCGGGCGCTCCCCCGGTCACCCTCCAGCCCCGCATCTGGGAGCTCGATTTCCTTCGCGGCCTGGCCGTCATCCTGATGGTCCTCTACCATCTCGGGTTCGACTTGACCGAATTCTGCGGCATCCGGTCGGTCCTTGGGATCCGGTTCGACATCTCCGGCCGCGGGATCGAAGCCGCCCAGTTCGTCTTCGCCGGATTGTTCATCGTCCTGTGCGGAATCTCCAGCACTCTCACGAGAAGCAACATCCGCCGGGCGCTCAAGATTCTGGCCGTCGCAGTCGCGGTCACCATCGTCACTTTTTTCTTCAACGCCTCATCGGCCATCTATTTCGGGATCCTGCACTGCCTGGCGATCAGCATCCTCATCTACGGCTTGACGCTCCACAAGGCCGGGGCGTTCGCCAACGCGGCGGCCGGCGCGTTCGTCCTCGCCCTCAGCGTCATCCTGTCGTCCTTGATGCGCGGCGTCGCCGTCGACTTCGACTGGCTGATACCGTTCGGGATCACGAGCGGGACTTTCGCCTCCTATGACTATTTCCCCCTGCTGCCCTGGTTCGGGGTGTTTCTCTTGGGGACGGCCCTGGGCAAGTCGGTCTATGCCCGGAAGCAGAGCGTGTTCTCCGCCCCTCTTCCCGAGACAGTCATCAACGCCGCCGGACGGCATTCCCTGCTGATCTATATCATCCACCAGCCCGTCATCATGGGCGTCCTCTACGTCGCGGGATTTATGCGCTGAGCCGTTCTTCGCCCACCGAGAGCATCACCAGTTTCGGCCGAGCTCCGAAAGGAGGGCGGCAAACAGGCCGATCCCGTCCCACAGGTTTTTCAGCCGAATGTTTTCGTTCGGACCGTGCTGGTTATTGTCGTAATTGGCGATAGGCAGTCCGAGCACCGACACGGCCAGGGCATCGGCGAACATTTTCATGGGGACACTGCCGCCGAGCGCAGGAAGCCTCAGAGGAGGTTCGGGGAGGGCCGCGCTCAATGTCTTGGACACGGCCCGGCCGAATGGGTCATCCAGCGGCAAACGATAGGAGGGGTAGCCTTCCTCCCATTCGACCTTGATGATCTTCCGGTGAGCCAGCCGATCTTCGGGCGTTGGATCATGATGCAGGATCGAGAAGCCGCGGGCGGACAGATGGGCCTCGACAAGCTTTTTCACGCTCTCCGGAGTCTGATCGGGGACGAGCCGGAAGTCTATGGACGCTCGCGCTTCGGGCGGAACGGCGTTCGCCGCTTTTTCTCCCACGGCGCCGGATTGGATTCCCCGGATGTTTAAGGCGGGCATCAGGATCCGCTCGGCCAGCCGGGCGCCGCCCGATTCGCTCCAGGCCAAGCCGTATTCCCCTCTCAAGCGGGCGTCGATGTCGGGCATCTCCTGAATGGCCCGCTTATCCGCGGCGGTCACGGGCCGGACTTGGTCATAGAACCCGGCGATCAGAATCCGACCGTCTTCATCCCGCATGCTTGCCAGCAAGCCGGCCAGAAGGGCGGCCGGGTTGGGCGCCCAGTTCCCGTAGTGGCCGCTGTGGAGGGCATGGTTCGGGCCGTAGACCGTCAACTCGAGGCCCATGCTCCCGCGCGCGCCGAAGGTGACCTGCATCCGCCCGGTCTGGTCGACGGGACCGTCGCAGATGAAGAGGGCATCGGCCCGGAACAATGCCCTGTGTTTCGCGAGCAAACTTTCGAGATGCGGAGAGCCGGCTTCTTCCTCGCCTTCGAATAGGAATTTCACGTTGATGGATATCGGGATCCGCTCGGCCTTCAGAAAATCCAGAGTCGCGGCCAAAGCCATGATCGGCGCCTTGTCGTCGCTCGTCGAACGCCCGTAAAGGCGAAAATCATGGCCGCCGTCGAAGGTCAAGTCCGACAAGTTCTTGGCCTTTCCCCCCTCCTCGAGACGGCCGTCCCTCACCACGGGCGTCCACGGGTCGCCCGTCCATTGGGCGGGATCGACCGGTTGGCCGTCGTAATGGGCATAGAAGATGACGGTCCGTTTCGTTCCCGGCCGCGAGATCTCTCCGAATACCAGCGGCGGACAGTCCTCCCCTTCCAAGAGCTTCACCGCTACTCCCCGACGCTCGAATAGGGACGCAATGGCCTGGGCATTCCGCTGGATCTGGGATCGGTCCGAAGCGATGTTCGGAATCGAGAGCAAGGCCGAGTACTCCTCAAGGATGGCGCGGCCGTTTTGAGCGACGAACGACTCGACGCGCCGGCTGAGCTCGGCGGTCTGGGAAAGGACGGGCAGGGCGACGGCCAGAATGGCACAGAAGGCTGAACGGTTGATGGCTCGGTGTCTCATGGAGGGCCTCCGCCGAAATCATACGCCAATTCGACCGCCGAAAGCCAAGTCCGGAGATGAAAAGGCCCGGGCCCCGTCCCTCTTGGCTCGAGGCCGCGTTTGTCTTATGATTTGAACTTCACAAAATGAGAGATCGCCCCGAGCCTGCTCGCTTTCTTTTCACTCTCCTGTTCTTTGGTCTGCTGGCGTCCTACGCTCTGCTCAGGGGGTGGCAGGCCTTGGCCGGCCATCGCTCCGGACAGCGGATCCTGGCCGGGACGATGATTCTTCTCTTCCTGTCCTTTCCTTTCACCCGGCTTCTGGTCCGTTCCCTGCCTCGCTTTCCGCGCCTCGTCCTAGGCTACTTGTCGAATTTCTATCTGGCCGCTTTGATCTATGCCTGTCATTTCATCGTCCTCATCGATCTCCTGCGCCTGGCGAACGCTCTGTTCGGAATTTTTCCCGGGTTTGTCGCCAGGAACCCTCACCGGTCCGGCCTGACGGCGTTCTGGGTCGTCCTCGCCGCGACCGCGCTCATTCTCATGAATGGATACATGGCTGCCGTTCGTTTCCGAACGCGGAGGGTCGATTTGATCCTCAAACCCGGGAACTCATCCCTCCCGAAGCTTGACATTGTCCTCGCTTCGGACTTCCACCTGTCCGCTTTCAGCCGGATGGACCACTTGAGGAAGATCGCGTCAGGGATCAACCGCCTCCGGTCCGACTTGATCCTACTCCCGGGCGATATCTTGGATATGAACATCCCGGCCAAGGAAAAGGCAGAAATGATTTCCCTCCTCCGCTCCCTTCGTGCGCCTCTCGGCGTGTTCGCCGTGACAGGGAACCATGAAATCTCGGGAGGCGAGGAACAGAACGTCGCGAACCTCGCGGAGGCTGGAATCAAAGTCCTGGAGGACGAATGGATTCCAGTCGGAGGCGCTTTCTATCTCGTCGGCCGGAGGGACATGTCCATTGAACTCATGGGACTCGAGCGCAAGCCCTTGTCCCGGATCCTGGAAGGAACGAAGGCCGGACTGCCCCGTATCCTCATGGACCATCAGCCCTTCCATCTGGAAGAGGCCGAGCGGAGCGAGATCGACCTCCAGGTCTCGGGCCATACCCATGCCGGTCAAATCTTCCCTCTGACCATCGTCAACAAAAGAATGTACGAGCGGAATTGGGGATACTTGCGCCGGGGCATGACCCAGTACTACGTCACCTGCGGGGTCGGGACTTGGGGCCTGCCGATCCGGACGGGAAGCAAGTCGGAAATCGTCCACCTCAGGATTTCCTTCCGAAATCGGTCGAATTCGGTGACAGAGATCTAAACTACCGAAATAGGTCCGACGGAATGATAGCGGAATTTAGTGTATTGAGATCTCTGTCACCAAAAACTGTGATAAAATCGCGCCATGTCACAAGAAGCTCGGCCCCGGGTGTCGCCTCTCAAGAAATGGATCATCGCCGCCCGGCCGTGGGCCTTGCCCGCCTCCACCATGCCCGTCATCTTCGGCACGTCCCTGGCCTGGATCGTCGGCGGAGCGCCGTTCCTCGTCGGACGTTTCCTCCTGGCCCTTCTGGCCATGATCGTCCTCCACTCGGCGGCCAACATGCTGAGCGATGTCTTCGATTACCGACGCGGACTCGACCGGGACGTGACGCCCGTCAGCGGCGCCATCGTCCGCGGCTGGCTCACCGGCCGGCAGGTCGCCCGCGGCTCCGTCATCCTTTTTGTCATCGGCGCCGGCCTGGGGCTCGCCCTGGTCCTCATGACCGGGAAGGTGCTCCTTTACATTGGAATCCTGGGAGTCGCGATCGGCGCCAGCTACACGCTGCTCAAGTATCGGGCTCTGGGCGACCTGGCCGTGTTCCTCAATTTCGGACTGCTGGGCGCCCTGGGCGCTTGGGTCGTCCAGACCGGCTCATTTTCCTGGCTGCCCGTTATTTGGACCGTGCCCCAGGCCATGCTGGTCGCGGCCATCCTCCACGCCAACAATTGGCGTGATACGATCTCGGACAAGGAACGCCGCGTGACGACCGTCGCTTCCTTGCTCGGAGACAAGGGGTCTCTCGCCTATTACGGCCTTCTGCTCTTCGGCTCCTCGGTCTTGATCTTCGGCCTGATGACCCTTCCCAGATTCTTCTCCAGGCCGGTTGCGGTCCTGCCCTTGACCTTCGCCGTCATCATCCTGGGCTGGCCCAAAGCCTTGGCCCTGTGGGGACGCGCCCGCAGGCGGCACGCTCCGCGCCGCCCCATGGATTTCATCATCCTGGACGGCGCGACGTCCCAGTACAACCTCATCTTCGGCGTGCTGTGCATCGCGGCCTTGTGGCTGCACTATGCCCTGACTCGCCTATGACCCCGCCGCGCTCCCGGCCGCCCTCCGAAAAGCACTCGCTCGTCCTTCCCCTCCTGGCCGCCGGGCTGTTCATCCCGCTCTTCATGTACCGGTCCACCGGGCCCCTGGATTTCTGGGCGAGCTTCAGCCTGACCATCGTCTTCCTCTGCGGCCTGGCCTTGGCCGTCGATCCATCCTATCGCCCCTTCCTTCGAAGCGACCTTCGAACGCGGCCCGGCCTTAAGATCGCCCTGGGAATCGCCTCCGCCGTCCTGCTCTACTCCGTCTTTTACGTCGGAGACATCGGACTGCGGCACATCTGGCCCTCGGCCGGTCCGCAGATCGGGTCTGTCTACGGGTTTAAATCCGGGACCTCGACTTTTCGACTCGTGGCGCTCATGGCGCTCTTCATCGGACCGGGAGAGGAGATTTTCTGGAGAGGATATCTACAACGAGCCTGGCAAGCGCGCTTCTCGGAAAGAGCCGGCTGGCTGCTCACCGCCGCGCTCTATGCCGCCGTCCACGCCGGCAGCGGCAATCCCGTCCTCGTCCTGGCCGCGGCGGTCTGCGGTCTCTATTGGGGATTCCTCTACAAGAGATACTCTTCGCCCCTTCTGGTGGGCGTCAGTCACACCCTCTGGGACCTGCTGGTCTTCGTCGCTTTTCCTTTATCGTGACCGCCCCTGCGCGACCTAGCGGTCCATCTCCTTGAACGACCGGCCGGTCCTGGTGAAAAGGAAGAGCACGATCGCCCCCACAACGAAATGGGCGGCTAGCACGAAGAACACGCGCTCGGGATGGCCCTGGTCGCGGAAAGTTCCCGAGAGCGAGGTGTAGGTGATGCCGCTCAACGAGCCGCCGATGCCCAGGGCCAGGAAATTCGTGCCCATATACAGGCCGGCCTTCTCCTTGGGCGCCAGCCAAGTGATATATTCCTGGATGCGGGGCGAGGAGACCATCTCCCCGACGGCGAACAGGAGGATGCCCAGGAAGACCCAGGCCGGAGCGCCGATCCGGGCATAGCCCAGGAACACGTAGCCGACGGCCGTGACCGTCATCCCCGTCAGGAACGTGGGAATGGCCTTGAACCGCTCCGCCGTCCGCGAGACGAACACCTGGAGGAGCATAATGACCACTCCGGTGTTGGAGATCGTCTCGCCCAGGATCTTCCTCACGCCGTTATCCTCGTGCGACAGGAAATTGGCCACTCCCGAGCCCAGGACGCTCCTGATGTCAAGGTAGAGCCGGGCGGTGTCCAGGCTGCGGTCGACGTAGACCGCCAGGACGTTGAAGAACGCCCAGAAAGGAAGCCAGAAACAAATCCCTAGCAGGACCAGGAACAGGGTGAATTTCAGGTCGGACAGAGCCGTGGCCATATCCTTGAACTTCTGGCCGAGGGTCGCGCCCTCGATCTGACGCTTGGGCTCCTTGTAGAAGAAGATGGTGATGACAAGCATCAGCCCGATGGCCGCGGCCGCGGCCAAGAAAGCGTGGTTCCAGGAGATGGCCCGGAGCTTGCCCGCGGCCAGAGGCCCGAACGTGGCCCCCAGGTTGACCATGGCGTAGAAGATCCCGAAGCCGAGGGTCTTGTTGGTCGCGTCCGTGACCGAGCGGACCGTGCCCGAGACGAGAGGCTTGAAGATGCCGGCCGCCAGCCCGATGGTTAGCATGGTCAGGGCGATGCCCGAGAAGGACTTGGTGACGAGCAGGAGCAGGATGGCCGGCAAGTAGGCTAGGTAGGAAACGATGAACACCTTCTTGAACCCGTACCGGTCGGCGAACGTCCCGGAGATCATGGGCACGACGTAGGAGATCAGGAGGAAGATGCTCTGGACGATGCCCAGCTGACCGCGGGTGTAGCCCAGGTATTCCATGTAGATCCCGAAGCCCATATAGATCCCGTAATAGGCGAACCGCTCCAGGATCTCGATGGAATTGGCCAGCCAGAAGACGAAGGGAAAGGGGGTGCGCTTGCTCATGGTTTCTTATTTCCTGATGACGAAGGTGTGCTCGGTGCGTTCCTCGTTCCGGTCCGTGGCCGGCGGAGGTTCGGACGAGAGGGCCGAGACCGCCGCCCGGACCTCCGGCGTCAGGGTGATGTCCGCGGCCTTGAGGCTGGGCTCGAGCTGGGCGGCGTTCCTCGCGCCGATGATGGGCGCCGTGACCGCCGGGTGCGACCCGACCCAGGCCACGGCCAAGCTGGCCGGATGGAACCCGAGCTCGCCGGCCAGGGCCGTGAACTTCTCGGCGGTCTCATAGTCCGAGACGGCCCCATACCGGGTGGCATAGATCTTATTCTCCACAATCCGGCCCTGGGCCGGTTTCTTGGAGACGCCGTACTTGCCCGAGAGCAGCCCCCCGCCCAATGGGCTGTAAGGAAAGACGGCCAGGTTTTCGGCCTGGGCCAGGGGAAAGATCTCGACTTCGGCCTGGCGCTTGACGAGGTTGTAGATCGGCTGGAGGCAGGCGAAACGGGCCAGGCCCAGCCGCTCGGAGACCCCCAGGGCCATGGCCGTCTGCCAGGCGGCGAAATTGCTGGCCGCGGGATAGAGGATCTTGCCCTGCCGGACGAGGTCATCGAGGACTCCCAGGCTTTCTTCCAGGGGCAAGGTGTCATCGAACCGGTGAAGAAAATAGATGTCGATGTAGTCCGTCTTGAGCCTTTTCAGACTGGACTCGACCGCGTGGCGGATGTGTTTGCGGTTGGCGCCGCTGGCGTTGACGTCCGGGCCCGAGGGAAAATAGGCTTTGGAGGTGATGATGACCTCCTCCCGGCACGACCGGATGAGCCCGCCCAGGACCTCCTCCGACCTGCCCTTGGCGTACATGTCGGCGCAGTCGAAAAGATTGATCCCCCTCTCCCGGCAGAGATGGAACATCTCGGACGAAGTCTTCTCGTCCGCGTCGCCGCCGAACGACATCGTGCCCAGGCACAGGGCCGAGACCTTCAAGCCCGTCCGTCCCAAAAACCGGTAGTTCATGCGGCCTCTCCTTCGGTCGATGTTTCGCGGCCCGTATTATAGCAGACGCGGCCTCCGGTTCAAGCGGCCGGCGGCTTGACACCCCGGAGAATTTCGACAAAAATTGAGCGGAAAGGAACCGCCATGACCACGCGCCCCAAGGGAGATTGGTATACCGAGCAGCTGACCGGCGACGAGCGGCACGGCCACTTGGTCAAGCGCCGGGTGGAAACGATCCGGACGCCCTTCCAGACCGCCGAGGTCGTCGACACCGCCGACTACGGACGGGCGCTGTTCCTCGACGGGCTCGTCCAATCCACGGCCGAGGACGAGTTCATCTACCACGAATCCCTGATCCATCCGGCCCTTCTTCTCCATCCCGAACCCCGCCGCGTCTTCATCGCCGGGGGCGGCGAAGGGGCCAACCTCCGTGAGATCTTCAAGCACCCTTCGGTCCGAGAAGTGGTCATGGTGGAAATCGACCAAAAGGTCGTGGACCTGGCCAAAAAGCACCTCCGCCCCTGGCATCAAGGATTCTACCGGGATCCGCGGCTCAAGCTGCACTTCGAGGACGCTCGGACCTACCTGCAGAAGGACAGGTCAAAATACGACTGCCTGTTCCTCGACCTGTGCGATCCGGGCGAGGCCGGCCCCGCCCGGAAGCTGTTCACCGTGGAGTTCTACACGATGCTGCGGCGCCGCCTGACTCCCGAGGGACTTGTCGCCATCCAAGCCGGAAGCGCCAACTTCAATATGGCCAAAGGATTTTCGGGCGTTTGCCAGTCCCTGAAAAAAGTGTTCCCGACGGTCCTTCCTTACCTCGTCTGCGTGCCGTCCTTCGTCGGGCCGTGGGCCTTTTTCCTGGCCGGGAACACGGCCTGGCCCAAGGACCCGGACATCCAAACCCTCTGCCGCCGGTTCCTTGGAAGAAAGCTCGCGGGCCGGACGAGGTTCTACGACCCGGCCGTGCACCGGGCCGTTTTCACCCTCCCGCCCTATTACCAAGACTTGCTCGGCCGGGGCCGGGCGATCTCGGACAAGCGGACTCTCAAGCTCGAGCGGAGCTGAGGCCGCAGCCCCGGTCATTTGACATTCCCCGGTGAGTTCGATGTAAAATCAGGAAATCGTATGCGCTGATTCCTTGTCGACGACTGGAGGCTCGAGTGGCTCAACATGCGGACTCTCATGAGCATCGGCCGCGGCGGCCGCGGTCACGCCTTCTCCGGGTGAAGCCCCTTCACCAGCTGATGGAAGACACGACCCTCGAGCATCATTCGCTCCGCAAGACGCTCCGGGCCTGGGACCTCATCGGCATCGGCATCGGCTGCATCATCGGGGTGGGCATCTTCGTCCTGCCGGGCGTCGAGGCGGCCAAGCACGCCGGGCCGGGGATCATCCTGTCCTTCGCCATCGCCGGCGTGGCCTGTGCCTGCTCGGCCCTGTCCTACGCGGAGCTGGCGGCCATGATCCCCGTCTCCGGGTCGGCCTACACCTACGGCTATGCCACCCTGGGCGAGATCTTCGCCTGGATCATCGGCTGGGACCTGCTCCTGGAGTACATGGTGGCCGCCATCCTGGTGTCCATCGGCTGGTCGGCCTATTTCGTCAACATGCTCAAGCAAATCGGGCTGGTCGTCCCGGCCTCCCTGGCCAACGGCCCCTGGGCCGACACTCCGGGCATCGTCAACCTGCCGGCCATCTTCATCATCGCCCTGCTCACGTTTCTCCTGGTTCGGGGGATCAAAGAGAGCGCCCGGGTGAACCTGGTCATGGTCATCGTCAAGCTGTCGGTCATCGTCGTATTCATCATCCTGGCCGCCCGGCACACCAACCCGGCCAACTGGTCGCCGTTCATGCCCTTCGGCTTCAGCGGAGTGATGACCGCGGCCGGGATCGTGTTCCTGGCCTTTGTCGGGTTCGATGCCGTCTCGACCACGGCCGAGGAGGCCATCAACCCCCAGAAGGACATGCCCATCGGGATCATGGCCTCCCTGGCCGTGGCCACAGTCCTGTACATGGCCGTGGCGGCCATCATGACCGGGGTCGTGCCCTACACCCAGCTCAATGTGCCCGACCCGGTAGCCCTGGTGCTGAACACCCTTCACATGCCTTGGGCCTCGGCCCTGATCTCCGTGGGGGCCATCGCCGGCATCACCAGCGTCCTGCTCGTCCTGATGCTGGGCCAGCCCCGGATCCTGTTCGCCATGTCCCGCGACGGGCTCCTGCCGCGCTTCCTGTCCCAGGTCCACCACCGCTTCCGAACCCCCCACCGGACGACGGCCTTCACCGGGATCGTCGTGGGCGTGGCCGCCGGCCTGATGCGGCTGGACACGGCGGCCGAGCTGTGCTCGATCGGCACTTTGCTGGCGTTCATCATCGTTTCGGCCGGAGTCATCGTCCTGCGGTATTCCCGGCCGGATTTGAAGCGTCCCTTCCGCGTCCCGTTTTTCCCAATAACCCCGGCCCTCGGCATCCTGCTCTGCGGCGTTCTCATGTGCAACCTGCCCTTCGCCACCTGGATGCGCCTCTTGGCGTGGCTGGTCATCGGGATGTTCCTCTATGCGTTTTACGGCTTCCATAAGAGCAAGCTGAACAAGGCCTAGGCTCGGCCCGCGCTCATGACAAACCGTCAAGTCCAGGACTTTTTCGAGATCCAGCGACGGCAGTGGCGGCGCACCCTTCCCCTGACGATCCTCCTGTTCCTTTTGTACACGACGATGATCGGCCTACCAGCCTTGATCCTGGCCGCCGCGGCCGAGCTCTTCCGTGGCGGAGGCCTGGTCCCTTCCTGGCCGGCGGCACGCACGGCCCTCATCGCGGCCGCCGCGGCCGCCCTGCTCCTGGCGGCGGTCCAATATCTCGACGCCCGGAAGAACGGGGCGCGCTTCATCCTCCGCCGCCTGGACGCCGCCCCGCCCGACCTTGGCGACCGCTACCACCATCAGTTCTCGAACACGGTCGAGGAGATCCGGATCGCGGCCGGGCTGCCCCGAGTCAAGAGCTACGTCCTGCCCACGCTGGCCATCAACTGCCTGGCCGTCATCGAAGCCGACGGCACTCCGGCCGTGGCCGCGACCGAAGGACTGCTTTCGGAAAGCACCCGGGACGAGCTCCAAGCCGCAGCGGCTCACGAGCTGGCCCACATCATCCGCGGGGACACGGTCTTCATCACCCTGGCTTGCTCGCTGGCCGGCCTGTTCGAGCGGTTCCGGGACGCCTTGGAGCCGGACGTCGAGCCTCCTGAGGGATTTGCGGCGGACGGCCGGTCCGCCGGAGGCGGAGCGCTCCTCTCCCTGGCTTCCGGATTCTCCGTTCTGGTCCTGAGGCTCCTCAGCACGCTCATCAGCCGCCAGCGGGAGATCCTAGCCGACGCGGCCGCAGTCGAGCTCAGCCGGGCTCCAGAGTCACTGGCCCGGATCCTCTACAAGGCCAAGCTCAAGAACGCCTTTGTCGGCGACTTCAGCCTGACCTACAGCCCGCTGTTCATCGTCTCGGACGACCCCCTGAGCGAGAACGAAGGCCTCTGGGCCCGGCTGTTCAGCACTCACCCGCCCCTCATGGACCGGGTGGAGCGGCTGGCCGTCCTGGCCGGCAAGACCGGCGCGGACATCGTCGGCCAAGTGTGGGAGATCCAAAAAAACCGAAGGGACCACCAGCGGACGCTGATGTCCGAGGAGGAATACCGGCAGTCGCGGAGCGTCTCGGCGGAGGACGTCTCCGCCCTCCGCGAGCCGGACAAGCCCTGGCTCATCCCGGACGACCAGGGCCGTTGGATCGGTCCGCTCTCGCTCGGGGAGCTTCTACGGAACCCCTATTTCCGCCTCGGCCGCCGGCTGAAGAACGTCCGCGAAGGCGTCGAAGCGGCGGCTTCGGATTTTCCCGCGGTCCGCGAGGCGGTCCGCCGCGAGAGGCAAAAAAAACCCGGACCTGACGCCGGCCGGGACCTCTGTCCGCGCTGCCGCGTCCCCCTGGGCGGTCATGTCTATGAAGGAGTGACGGTTAAGATCTGCCGCCGCTGTCTCGGCAAGCTGGTCGACGCCCGGGCCATGGACCGCATCCTCGCCCGGAAGGAATTCCGCTTCTCCCCGGAGCTCGTCCGCAAGGCCGAGCAGTTCAAGCAGCAATTTCTGACCAACCCCCTCAAGGCCCAGCAGGTCAAGGACCGGGAATCCCCGCCGCTCTTCTGCCCGGCTTGCGGCTACCGAATGCGCTCGCGCCCCTACAACTACCAGTATTTCATCCCGGTGGAAAAATGCCTGTCCTGCTCGCGGATATGGTTCGACGCCGACGAGCTGGAGATTCTGCAGGCCCTGGTGGAAAAGGCCTAGCCGCCGGCGCGACGGCGGACGCTCACTCGAATATCTTCTGCAGCTCCGCATAGCGGCCGTGCATCGTTTCCACGGCCTGCTTCAAGCCTTCATCGTTGTCGGGGGCGACAGCCAGCAGGGCCTTGACCGAATCCAGCAGAGCCGCGGCCGCGGGCTGATATGCATCCTTTTTGGACTCGAACCGCCTGGACAGCTTGGCGTTCACGACGACTTCGGCCTTGGCCAGGAGTCCGGCTCCGGCCGCGCGGATCGCGGCGCAATCCTTATTGGGGAGATGGGTATGGTAGATCACATACAGGGCCTCATGGAATTCCATGACTTCCTTGGGCAGGGGCCGCACCACTCGGACGAGAATCTCGTAGGCGGAGTGCAGGGTTTCAGCGGCGCTGAGCAAGGCCGGGCCGTCCTCGCCGGCGGCCGCCGTCTTGTAGGCTTTAACCGCCTTGTTAAGGTCGGGCAGGGCCTTGTCCCAATCGTCCTGAGCTTCCCTCAGGATCCCGGGCAGCTTGGCCCCGGCCACGGCTTGGGCTAGCTTTTCGATTTCGGGGAGAAAGCCCCGAAGTGCGGCCAGGTCTTTCTGCGGATAAGCCGTATGCCAGACGGGATAGATGACCTCGTGCATGGCTTCCAACTCGGGAACGCCGTAGCTCGATTCCTCGGTTTTAGTCTGGGCCGAGAGCATCACTCCCAGAACGCCCAGGATCAGGGCAAATCGAATCAGGGCTCTGTTTCTCATGCGAACCTCCTCGCGGTTTAAGGGCTTATTATAGAGCGCCGGGGCGAAATGTCAAAGCGTCGGCCGTCTTCAGTCGCCTTTCGGGAGAATTCGATAGATCTTCAAGGTCTTGATCTCGTGGGGCTTCAGGGTGAAGGAGATCTTGCCGTCCTGGAGGGGGAAGGCTCTTTCGGTATAATCGATCAGGTTGGCCTCCTCGGCCCGAACCGGCCAGGGAAGCTCGATCTTCACCTCGGCCGTCTCCCCGAAGACCTCATAAAACCTCAGGATGAATCCGTGATAAAAGTAGCCGTATTCTTTCTTGAAAGCGGACACGACGACACCTTCAGGCTCGGCTTTGATGAACGACGCCGACGCAGGCCAGGAGCCAGAATGGATCATGGCCGGCCGGGCTTCCAAGGGCGTGTTCAGCTCATAGCCACGCTGGATGGTCCCAGCCTCCCGCCACGATCCGGCGTGGGGATAGAGCGAATACAACAGCTCTTGCGGGCCGCGGTCGGCTTCGGGGTCAGGATAGGTCGGGCCGTGAATGACCGACAGGCGGAGGACGTTGTCCTTGACGTCGAACCCGTGCTTGCAGTCGTTGAGCAGGCTGAGTCCGAACTCCCCCGATTCGTCCGTCAGGTCGATCCAGCGCAGCGCCGGGACTTCCGCTCCGTCGGTCGGCCTGGAGACGGCTCCGAAAGGGATCTCGAAATAGGCTTGGCTGTTTCGGGCTGCGGCCGGAAAGGCGGCCTTGATCATGATGTTCCGCTCCTGCCAGTCGAATCTCAGCCGGCAGTCGATGCGCGGCAAGCCCAGGTACAGGCTGATATCTTGAACGAACCGGGAGCCTCGGAACGAACCGGTCACCCGGACCGTCACCCGGACCGGGCCTTTTTCGACGACCTCAAGCAGCGCCCCGCCTTGGCCCACCCGCCCGACGCGGTCTTTCAAGCCCAGCTCCCAAGCGGACATGTTCTCCGGCTCGTCGGCGATGGCCTCCAGGACGTTTCCCTCGGCGGATAAGACTTCCCGGCCGGAGCGCTTGTCCAGGATGCTCCGCATCCCGCCGCCCTCCGGGTTCAGGACGACCCGGAAGAACTCATTCTCCAGGCTCGTTTCGGAGACGCTCAAGCCCGGCGCCTCGGAGGGTTTGCCCCGCGCCTCATCCAACCGATAGACCTTGTATCCGAAGGACGGGACCTTCTCGGCGACGAACAGGACCCGCATCCTGGCCGCGCCGCCGCGCGGCTCAAGCTTCAAGACCTGACAGGGAACGTCCCGTCCCTCGGGGTCGACGAGGCGAAAGCCCGCATCGGAGCTTTCCCGCGGCACGTCAAGCTCCGCCTCGACCTCTCCGGTCCTTTCCCAGAACAGGGAATTGAAGACCACGACCGGCCGGCCCGGCCCCCTGGTATCAATGACATTGGTGATGGTCTCGAGGGAAAAATCCAAGGCCCTTCGGCCCCGCTCCATGACTCCCCGGAAAGACTCGGCCGCATCCTCATAGACCGGCCCGATGCTCGACCCGTCCAGGATATCGTGGAACTGATGGCGCAGGACGACCTTCCAGGCCTCGTCCAAGTCCCGCTCGGGGTAATAGTCTCTGAAACCGGCGAACTTGGCCAGGCCGCTGAATCTTTCCGCGGCCAGGAGCAGGCTCTCCGCGCGCCGGTTGAGCCTCTTGATTTGGGCCTGGGTGGTATAGCAGGCCGGAAAGGTGAAGTTCAGCTCGCGCTTCACCACCGGGAATTCAGTTCCGCTCCGGCTGATCCTGTCAAAAAAAACATTCGGATCGGCGAAGGCCATCCGCGGCCAGGAGTTGGACTTGACGGACTTGCGGTAGGCCTCGACGTCCGTCCGGCGCGGCCCGCCCCCGTGATCCCCCTCTCCATAAAGGATCATGAACTCCTTGAGCGGATAGTCCTCGGCGGCCTGGGCCACCACTCGCTCCACCCCGTCCCTGAGGCTGAGGTTGTACCAGCCCGGAGGCGCGTAAGCCAGGACGCGGGAGCTGTCCGGCGCTTCCCACCAGAACACAGGGGTCTTGTCCGGGACGCACCGCTCCAGGACATAATAGTCGATCATGGATTTCTTCAGGATCTGGGGAAGTTGGGCGTTGTGCCCGAAGGAATCGGGGCACCATCCGACCCGGGCCTGGGCTCCCAATTTCTCCCGTAGATAGCGCTGACCGTACAGGAGTTGCCGCACAAGCGACTCTCCGTCGGTGAGGTTCAGGTCGGATTCGGCCCACATGCCGCCCACCGGGATCCAGGTTCCCTCCCGGACTTTGGCCTTGATCCGGTCGAACATCCGGGGGTCGTCTCGTTCCACGGCCTCGTACAGGCAGACCTGGCTCTGGGCGAAGGTCAGGCCTTTGACCTTGTCCATGATGTCCAGCGTGCCGCGGAACGTTTGCGCCACGACATCGCGAAGCGTCTCCTCCCAGCGCCACAGCCAGGCGAGGTCGATATGGGCATGGCCGACGAGGTGGAGAGTATAGCCGAAGGGATTGAATTCGGCCGGAGCCGGGCTCGCCGTGCCGGCCAGCGCAAGCGCCAAAACCAAGGCCAGTTGTCTGGTCTTTTTCATATGTCACTCCTCGGGTCCGCCGGACCTCTCATTTCCGAGAATTGTCGACGGGCAGCTCGGCATCGGCCGCCCAAGCTCCGAAACCGCTGTCAGAGTTTCTGACCGAAGGAAAGCCGAGGATATGCTTCAGGGCGAAATAGGTATGGGACGACATCTGGCCGCTGCCGCAGTAGACGATGATCTTCTTCTCGGCTGTCACTCCCAGGGAGGCGAAATCCCGCTTCAGCTCTTCCTTGCTTTTCCAGCTGCCGTCCGGGGTGAGGCTTTCGCTCCAGAAGCGATGGACGGCGCCGGGGATGCGGCCGCGCCGCTTCCAGGCTCCCCGATCGCCGGTATAGGTTTCGAGAGCCCGGGTATCGAGGAGGACCGCGCCTCCCCCCAAGCTCTGTTTGACCTCATCCTTGGTCGCCCGGACCTCGGACCGGAGCTTGGCCGGGAGGGAATAGGCGGCCGGTCGTGTCTTGACCGGATAGTCCTGGGTCAGGAACCGGTTCTCCGCCTTCCATTTTTCGAACCCGCCCTCCAGGACGCCGCAATTCTTATGGCCGATATAGTCCAAGGCCCATAGGAGATAGAAGGGCATGAATCCGTTCTTCTCAGAGTATAAAACGATGATCGTGCCGGGAGTGATCCCCATCCGGCCCAGGAGCTGGGCCAGGGCTTCGGCCGGTAACAGCTGAACCGGGACGCCGTTCTCCGGCCAGCGCAGCGCTTCGGGACTCAGGTACAAGGCCGACGGAAGATGGGATGTCCAATAATCCCGGACCTCCATCCTCATATCGATGATCCGGATGTCCAGCTTGCCGTAGTTGGCCGCCAGCCATTCCGTGCTGACGAGCTTGGACGGAAAGCCCTGGGCGAAACCCGGGACGGTCCACACCAGGACGACCACGGCGCCCAACAGGGCCAAGATCCTTCTTTGGGTTGAGGCTGTCATCGATCCTCCTCTCTCTCACTGAATCAAGGGAATACGGGCCGGGCGGGCGGCCTCGCCAGCCCGCTTAATGCTCCAATCCGAGGGCCAGGCCGAAGCTGAAAAAGGAGCCTCGGCCCGCGGCTTCCCGAAGAAGCTCTCCGGTGAGAACCGCTTCCTCGATTCGGGCGCGCACGAAAAGGCCTCCGCCGATGGACCAGGTCAGGGCCGCCCTCAGAAAAGCCGCGTCGAGCAGGCCGCGGGAAACATCCCAGTAGGCGCGGTTGAACGCCTTGGAACCGAAGCTCTGGCTCACGGCCGCTTCCAGCGCAACCTCCGGAAGGAGTTCCAGGTCCAGGCCGAGGCCCGCTTCGGCATAATACCCTCCCGGGTAGGCTCCCAGGTCCAGAGCCTGCTCGAAAATAATAGAAACCGGACCGGCTAGCCGGAGTCCCGCCTTGAGAACAGCCTCGACCGTGGGCGGGTCCTCCCCACCGGCCGCGCCGGGGTAGGCGAACACATTGAGGCCGGGCTCGAGCGTCAAGCCCGGCCATTCCTTGAGATAGGACAGGCTGAGGTCGATTTCATCCAGGCCGCGCGCCCCGGCGTCGGCCAGGTTGAAGTTGGCCCAGAGCTCGAACGTCCAGCCGTCCGCGGAAACGCCGAACGACGGCTGGAGGACGGCTCCCCCGCTCCAGGGAATGCCGCGCCATAGGTAGCGGGAGCTGGTCTCGACTTCGGCCGTCCAGGAAAACGCGCGGTCCTCGTCCTGCGCCGCGGCTGGAGCGGCCGCCGCCGCGCCGGCGAGCCAGAGCGCGGCCAGCAGGCACCGGCCCCGCCGCCGCGTTTCCGAAGAATTCCAACGCATCCGTCTTTGTTCCTCGTCCGAATGACAGGCCTTCAGATTATTATGAAAGAAAGACGGAACGCAAGACGGACGCGAAGAACGCTCAGCGCCGGTTTCCGTCCCGGGCTCTCCGGACGGCCTCGAGCGGGTTGATCAAGCCGTATCCGCTCCGGGCATTGAAGCCGTCGGTCCCCAGCGGTTTATTGGAAGCTGTCAAGCAGAGGATATCGCGGACCTCCTCGAACAGCGCTCCGGGCCGGCTTTTCAGGTCGCTCAACCGTTCCTCATCCATGGAGGAGAGGACCAGGGCGGCCGTCCCGGAGACCATGGCCGTGGCCAGGGAATTCCCGTAGGCGCGCTGGGCTCCGCGCCGCCTATCCAGGTAGATCGGCCGCTCGACCCAGACCGATACCGACGGGGCGGCCACGTCGACGTAATCGCCCTCGGCCGAGTACTCCCAGGCCCGGAGCGCGTCGTCTCGCTTGTCGACCCCGCCCACGGCCAGGGCCCAGGGATAGGCGGCCGGGAAAAACGATGACGGGCTGCCCCCGGGCCGGACGACATAGCCCATCGAAGCGACCAGAATGATGTTCCTGTCCCGGCACCGCCGGACGAGAGTCCTGAGGCGCTGCGCATCGAACGTCAACGCGGCGCTGACGTTGATGACATCCGCCCCGTGCTCGATGGCCCAAGCGATCCCGGCTTCCATGAGCCCGGCGGTCCACCAGTTGCCGGGCACCGCGCTTTGGGACTCCTCGTCGAACGCTTTGATGATCAGGAGCTCCGCCTCCGGGGCCGCCTGGGAAATGACCGAGGCCACGCCCGTCCCGTGCCCGCTCCAGTCATAGGGGAACCGCTGCCGTCCCCAGGACGGCCGATCCCCGGCCAGGAAATCCTTGTATCCCGCGACCTGACGCTTGATCTCCTTGATGCCCGGGTCAAGTCCGGTATCGACGATCGCCACCCGGACTCCCCGTCCCCGGCTGAGTGCTTGGGCTTGTTTGAAAGGGATCTCGCTCCACCCCCAGCGGCCCTTGACCGGGCGGGCGATGGGCCGGAGGAATCGGCGAGTTTGGGGAGAAGATCTCCAGCTCATGAGCCCGGTGCTGACCACCACGGCCTCGAGAGGCGAAAGCCCCGACACGGGCGCCTGACGGGAGATCGATCGAACGAACTCCCAAGCCAGCCGGATGGCCAGGGCGGACATCGCTTGCTCGCTCGCCCTCTCGTCGGCTTCGTCCCCGCGAACGGAGAACGGGTAGAAATTCATGAGCTGTTCGTACAGGCCCGGGAAGATTTTTTCGGCGGCGCCGAGCCGGCGCCGGTCGTCATCGGAAAGCTCATTCGCTTTGGAAGCGGCCTTGGCCAGGAGGGAATAGAAGATGGGCTTTCCCTGGATGTAGGATGCCTCCCGGGATCGACCCGACGGCGCAGGGCTCTCGATAATCCCCAGGCCGCACCCCGCCGAAATGGAAATAAGAAGAAGGAGATAAACGGGCTTGACTTTCATGGACGCTGAAAATCGAGCAATTTCCATGCCAAGCGACAATTCGCGAAAAGGACAAAGAAAAATGAAATGAGGATCATCCCCTTCCCGGCCGGAACATAAAGCATTTTTACAGAGGTAAAAAAACTTAGCGCACGGCTCTAGGAAAAACCGAGAGCCGGAGCCGGGCGCACCCGAGCGGAATGAGCGAGATCTCCTCGAGCGGGCCCTCCGCTTTGACCGGGCCCGGAGGAACGCGGCCGGCCATCCTGCCCTCGGCTGTCCACTGGGGCAGGCGGACGGCCTTCGCTCTGAGCACGATCGGCGCCGCCTCGGGAGTGAACGGCTGGCCCGGAACGGGCGCTTTCCGCGCAACCGCGATCGAATCCTCGGGACGGCCGGGGTCGACGGCCAGAGCGTAGTTCCAGGGGGTCGCGGGCAGGATTTCCATGGCCGGCCAGGCGTCCGTGCCGCCATAGCGCTTCCATTCTTCTCCGATCTGGAGCGAATACCACAGAGGGCCCCTGCGGACCGAGACCGCCCGGCCGACTCCCGGCCAAGTGACGACCTCGAGCCGGGCGGCGAAGCTCAACACGAGCCGGTCGCCGTCGGCCCATTCCCGGTCGATACGCAGATAGGATGACGGCCGCGCCTCGGCGCGAAGCTCCCGGCCGTTCAGAGACAAACGAGCTTCCGGACACCAGTCCGGAATGCGGAGATACAGCGGAAAGCGGGCCGGCTTGTCCAGGCCGAGGGTCAAACTGATATCCTCGCCGAAGGGATAGGACGTGTCCTCAGAGATCGTGACCTCGGCCCCCTCCTCCCCTGCGCGGGCCGAGACCCGGGACGGCGCATACAGGACCGCGGCCAGGCCGTTGTCGAGGGTGGCGCACCACAGGTGCTCGGCGAAATATGGCCAACCGAAGGCGAAGTTGTGCTGGCAGCAGCGGTAGGACCAGGGGTCATAGGACACCAGAGTCCCCGAGTTCTCGAAGTCGTGCTCGCCCGAGCTGTCGCAGGAAACGAGGTTGGGCGCGGTCAGGTAATGGAGTCCCTTCAGGTCCGGGGTCGTCGAGGCCGGAAGGGAGTTGAAGGCGATCTCCTCGCACCGGTCGGCGTAGGACGCCCGGCCGGTGATCTTCATCAGGCTTTCATGGGAATACATGAACTCGACCATGGTGCAGGTTTCGGAGGCCTGACGCGGATCGTTCTTGCCCGGCCGGATGTTCTCGTCCGCCCCGAACAGGCCCCCGGGCTGCTGGCCGTAGGACTCTCGGATGAGGGCGTAGTTCCGTTCGACCGCCCGGAGGAGCTCCGGGTCCTTCGATTGCTGATAGTAGACACCCGGCTGGCGCCAGCCCATGGCGATGTTCACCCCGTGATAGAACGAGCTCGCTTCCCACTGCCGGTCCCTCTCCGGGGACAGGATGGGCGAAGTCCAGTCCGAGGTCCGACGGAAGAGCTTGCCGGCCAGCTCGAGAAGGAAGGCGTCCCCGGTCCGGTTGTACAGCCAATAGACGCTCTGGAGGTTGTCCCCTCCCCGGAGTTTCTGCCAGCTTCCCGGAAGGAGCGCTTCCTCGGCCAGGCTCATCTCGAACTGGAAGTACTTCCGCATGAAGGGGATGACCCGGCTGTCGCCCGTCGCTTCGTAGAGGCTCTGGAGGGCGAAGAGCATGATCATGTTGGGCCAGAGGTCCTGGCGCGTCCGGTTCTCGGGCGGGCCGAAGAATCCATCCGAGTCCTGGCCGGCCAGCGCCTCGTCCAGCCACCGCCCGGCCTCGGCCATGATCGCCTTGTCCTTGAGGACATAGCCCAGGTCGCCGTAGCCTTTGAGCCAATAGGGAACCTCTTCCCAGCCCTGGCCCGACCCGGAGAGCCAGCCGCTGTTCGTCTTGACGAACCGGCTCAGCTCGGAGAGCCGCCCGGTGAACCCGTCCGCCATGAGTTCGAGCTGGCGCCGCAGCCAGCCGCGCGGCTCGATGCTGCCGATGGGCAATTTGAGCAAGGGATTTGGCGCAAGCGGCGCGCGGCTTGAGACATAGTACCGGTTCGAGCCGGCGCTCACCGGCAGGTCGACGGTCGTCACCCGGGCGGGGGACGATTCGTCCGGAGCTCCGGCCCGGGCGAACACAGGACAGCAGGCCAGCGCCAAACTTGCCAAAAGCGCGAGCTTCACGGCCGTCTCCGCATCGTCAGCTCCCGGCCCGGTCAGGCCGCGGGCTTTTTCAGCGAAGTGATCATCAGGATCAGGCCCACGACGATGAGGATCAAAGGCCACCAGCTGGCCAGTCCGAAGATGTGGGAGGCGCCCACGACCATCAGGATCGCGCCCGCCACAAGCTTGCCGGTCTGGGCCGGACGGTCCGGCACGGCCACGGAGCGGATGATGTAGTCCACGACGAAGATCCCACCCAGGCCGAGGATGAAATAGGCCCACCAATCGTACCAGTGGATGTAGCCCTGCGTCGCCAGCAGGAACAGGATGCCCAGCAGGATCAGGATGAGGCCGCCCATCACTCCCGAATAGCGGTCGTACTTCTGGGCCTTGCCTTCTTCATTCTCGTCCATGCGTCCCTCCAGGTTGTCGATGAATCGCGGCCGGGACGGGTGGGTCTTCCCGTCCGGGCCTCACTATTTCTTTACGATCGAAGCGGCCACAAGGTTTGCGACACGGCTCCTCATGGCGATGACCCGGCCCGTGTCGTCGGGGTGGATCCGGTTCGTAAGGAAGATGACAAAGACCTGGCTCTCGGGGTCGATCCAGACCGATGTCCCGGTGTAGCCGGTGTGCCCGAAGGAGGCCGGCCCGAACAACTCGCCCCGGTTCGACGCCAGCGGTGAGGCCAAGTCCCATCCCAGGCCCCGGCCGGAGCCGGCCGCCCCGGGATAGACGCTCGTCATCCGCTCCACGGCCAGGGGGCCGAGAATGCGCTTTTTCTTGTATGTCCCCTGGCCCAGGATCATCTGGGCGAAAACCGCCAGGTCGTCCGCCGTGGAAAAGAGCCCGGCGTTGCCTGACACTCCGCCCTGCAGGGCGGCCAGGGGATCGTGGACGATTCCTTGAAGCGGCTGGCCGTCATACACCTGGGTCTCGACGCACTGCTCGCGGACATCCTCCGGAGGAAGAAAGAAGGTGTCGCTCATCCCCAGAGGCTTGAAGATGTTCTTCTCCGCGAACTCGGCTACGGTCTCTCCGGTGATCCGGGTGAGGATGTGGGCCAGGGTGATGTAGCCCAGACAGCTGTAATGGAACTCGGCGCCCGGCGGGTTCGTCTTGGGAAGCCGGGCGATGAGGGCCGCCAGGGCGGCGGTCGAGGCCGGCCGCCCCAGCGCCGCGGCGGCTTGGGCCGCGTCGGTATAGGGGGGAAGCCCCGAGGTGTGCGTCAGGAGGTGCCACAACCGCGCTTCCTCTCCCGGACGGCCGTTCTCATCCATCCACGGCGCGAACTCCGGGACATAGTCCCGGACCTTTTCCTGGAGGCTCACCTCCCCCCTCTCGACCAGGATCATGATCGAGGTCGCGGTGGCGATGGGCTTGGTCAGCGAAGCCAGGTCGAAGATCATGTCGGCCTTCATCTCGCGGCGGTCGGGGACCCAGCGGCTGTCGCCGAACGCCTCGCGGTAGACGACCTTATCCTTCCGGCCGACGAGCACCACGGCGCCGGGAAAGTCCCGCCGGACGACGGCCGCGTTGAGAACATGATTGAGCCGCTGGAGATGGGATTGGGACAGGCCCGACTCGTCCGGGTCCGTGACGTCCAGCCCGGATCGCGTGCAGGCCGGGCCGACAATCATGACCGCCGCCAAGCCAGCGGCCAGAAGAAAAGTGCCGGGCATCGTTCTCGAGTACCGTTCTGGATTCATGGGATCGCTCCGGGCCGTCACCAGGCTTGGGGGTCGGGCTTCCCGGGATCGGGCTTGTCGTCGCTGCCCTTCCACACCAGCCCGTCTTGCATGATATGCCAGGACTCCCCTCCGCCTTGGACTTGATAGACGGCCTCGAACAGGCTGGGGGTCGCCTTGAGGATCGGGGGCAGGCAGCCTTCGATGACGGCCTCCCCGAGCCCGAGCCGGCTGATGTCTTCAGTGAAGGCTCCGGTGCGTTCACGGTGCATCCGTTCGGCGTAATAGATCCTGCGCAGGGCCCACTTGATCCGGTCCTCGTCGCGGAGGACAAAGGCTTCGGCTTCCGAGCCCGCCTCCCGTCCGGAGAATTGGACGAAGCCCCACATCTCCGGGTAGTGCATGTTGATCAGCCCCTGGGGCGACCAGACCCAGTTTTCCTCTTCCCGAGGCTTGCCGGTCGTGGGGTCGACTTGTTTCTTGTAGGAAGAGCCCTGGATATCGATGCGGTATTCCACCCGGGAAAAATTCAAGCGCCACTGTTCTCCCGGCCGGGGCGGACGGCGGCCTGAAGCGCATTCCTGGAGCGCCGCCCAGGGGATAGCCAGCTCGACCGTCCAGCGCGTGTCGATGTCGGCCGGGTCGTTCAGCGTCCCCCACACATGGACGGCGGACCTCAGCCCCTGGATGTCCCAGTAGGTGACCGCGGCTTGGCCCAGGCGGTCGTCCCGGTAGGGCTTGATCAGGAACAGGTCCCAGACCGTGCCCAGAGCGTTGATCTCGAGCTCGTAGTAATTGTGGCTGTCGCCGTCAGGGTCGATGAACACCTCGAAGTCGTTATCCATGAAAATGACCGAGTCCCGCTTGGTCAAGGTCGCCCAGACATGCTCCTCCTGGAGTTCGGCCCCGATGTAGAGGAACTCGTCGTCCCACACCATCTTGACCCGGGTGCGGAACCAGGGCGCGGGACTTCGCTCACCCTGGATGTCGACGAAATCCTCGGTCCAGCGGGCCTCGGCCCAGACCGGGTCGTCGAGCTTCCCGTTCAAGGCGGGCGGACGGGGCGTCCGGCAGCAGACATAGGCCCGAGGGGCGAATGGGATCTTGGGCGCAGCCATTTTCTGGTAGGAGCCTTCCGCGGCTCCCAGGGCAAAAAACGAGCAGCTGAGAAATAACAGGATGAGCAGCTTCACGGCGGCCTCCTCGACGCATCGCCCGGACGGGTGCGATGATTATACCCCGCCGCAACCTAAAAACAACAGAGGCGCCCGGGGCTCAACGGATCAGGATGAGCTCCGTCTGGTGTCCGTCCAGGAAGCGGCAGCCCTCGGCGGTGAAGGCCGCTGTCTCCTCGTAGCTCACCGCGACGTCCTGGCCGTCCCAGTCCGGGACGCTGGTCGTAGCGGAGAACTCGATGGCGTAGACCGTATCGGGAAAAAGAGGGTAGTCCATCTGGACTCTCGATCCTTCCGGCGCCTGGTCGGCCGGCCGGGCCTCCATCACGCAGCCCGCGGCATGGCCGTGAAAGCCCAGCGGATGCGAGTAGAGGAGCGGCCGCAGGCCGGCGGCCTCAGCCTTGGCCATGGCCGATGCTTGGATCTCGAAGCCCGTCCGGCCCGTTCGGAACTCGCCCCTGAGGATATCCGCCACGGCCACGGCCCGGCTCAGGGCGTTTTTCAGTCCCTGGGGAGCATCGGCCTCCCCCTCCCTCAGGACATAGGCGTGCCACTGCATGTCCGTGCACAGCCCGATGTAGGTCAACCCCACATCGCAATGGAGCAAGTCGCCGCGGCGGATGACGGATCGCTCGGAGTAGAGCGAGGCGTCCTTCCTGCTGCGGATGATATCGATCGAGGGCTGGAACCAGGAGTCCAGGCCCAGCCGGGCGACCCGTTCCCGGATCCACCATTCGACGTCCTCGGTGGTCGTGACGTCGGGGATGATGACCCGGTTGGAGAAAAATTCGTCGATGAGGTCATGTGCGACGCCCGAGATATGACGGTAGAGGCTCAGCTCTTGCGGACTTCGGCGCTCGAGCCAGCCCAAGGCCAGCTTCTCCGCCGAGACCAGGCGGCCAGAGAGCTCCGGCCCGAGGGAAGCCGCCAGGCGCTGCTTGAGCGCGGCGCTCAATCCGTCTCCGAACGCCCAGTCGGGAGAAACGTTGAGGCCGATGCGTCGAGGATTGAGCTCCCGGATGACCCGGGCCAGATTGTCGAATTGGAGGACCGTCTTGTCCGTCCACGCGTTCCGGTACAGCTGCCCACCCCCCCAGAAGCCGGCGTTCAGGCGCTCCACTCCCTTGTCCGGACCGCGGTCATGGAAGAGGAGGATCGAAGTCCGCCTCGCGGAAAATGCCGTCGCCGGGACCAGGGTGAGATAGACAGGGTCCTCGTTGTACTCCCGGTTGATGACGATCCACAAGTCGATGCGTTCCCGGCGCATGACTTCGGGCAGGATGTGCTCCAACCGCCAGGCCAGCCACTCGTTCCAAAGCTTGGCTTGCGTTCTTTGGGAAAGGATGTTGTCGATGTCCCGGCCGCCGGCGGCGGACGAAACCTTCGCCGGAGCCGGTCCGGCCAGGACCGCCGTCACGAGGACGGCCGAAAGGACAGCGAGCGTTCCGATTCTACTGGGCATGATAGGGCTCCTCGAACTTCGACCTTAGAAGCCGGGCATCAGAGTGAGCTGCCAGATCCATCCGGCGGCGGGCCGGTCGAACGGACGGACCAAGTCGATGCCCAGGACGATATAGCCGAAGAGGTTCGTCCGAAGCCCTACCCCGGCGCTGCTCACGGGCCGGTGAGGGGTCAGGCTGCCGCCGATGAAGGACGGCCGGCTCTGGCCGTCCCAGGCCACGCCGATGTCATAGAAAGCCAGAAACTCGAGAGGCCAGACCCCGTAGTACCCCCGGCCCAGCCCGAGGAGCCCGAACACCGGAAAGCGAAGCTCGAAGTTGGCCACGGCGAACTTGCTGCCATAGATCCGGTCGAAATCGAAATCCGTCCCCATATCGAAGCTGTAGTAGTCGTAGCCGCGGACCAGGCTCTCCCAGCCGATGTACATCGGCCATAGGCGTTCGTCGTCCGCGCTCTTCCCGTAGCGTCCGTAGTGAAGCAAGCGGAAGGCCAGGGTGAACGGCCGGACCGGCACGATGTATCTCCGGAAATCGGCCAGGATCGTGGTGAACGACAGAGTGCCGAAGTTTGGCGAGACCTCGAGCCGGTAGCTCTGGCCCAGGAGGGGGCTGGTCGCGCCAAAGATGGAGCTGTCGTAGACCAGGGCGGCGGTCGCATAGCCGAAGACCAGGTCTTTGGCCGACGGCATCGACTGCCGGATATCGACCAGCAGCGTACCGTCATAGTACGAATAGGCCTGGGTCCAGATCTCGTTCTGGAAATTGATGTACTGGATCCCGGCTCCCAGCTCGAAGCGCTGGGCCGGGTTGAACGGATAGTAGGCAAATCCGCCGGCCTGGTAATTGATCTGGTGGTAGAGATACTGGGTATCGATGATGGCCGGCATCCCGTAGACCTCGCCGAACTGCTCCGTGTAGTAGCCGTAGACGTAGGGGATCCTCTGCACGACCGCCCCCCAGTTCAGGCGCGATTGGCTGTTCTGGTAGCCGGCCAGGACGGCCGTGTCGATGAGCCGGCTGCTCGTCTGGCCCATGACCGCCAGGTTGTGATAGCCCAGCATGTCGCTGAAGTACATGGCCAGGCCGCCTCCGCCGTAGGTCCCGTAGCGGTCGGCGCCGATGGCCAGGGAGGGCGGGGTGACATAGTCCAGGGTGAGCTGGGGTTTATAAGGCACCACCTGGAACTGAGTGGCCTCGGGAAGCCCGAACAAAGGATTCCGGAGCAAACCCAGGACCTCGGAGGCCTTCCGGTCGGCCGGAGAGAGCATGGCCGGAGAGGCCTGGCCCTGGGCTTCCGGAACCTCGCGGCCGGCCAGCATCTCGGCTGAATCGATGGAGTAGATGCTGAAATGGCCGCCCTCGTAAGCGCTGTAGACAAGCTTGTTCCCGGCTGCGGCCACCGAAATCGCCGGGCTGAGGCTGGAGATGCCGCTCACACCGGCGTACATGTCGGTCACCTGGGTCGTCCGGCCGGAGGCCAGGTCGAGGCGGTAGATGTTGCTGATGCCGTTCTGATCTGACAGGAAGAACAGGCTTTGGGAATCGCCGCTCCATTGGGGATTGATGTTCTTGGCGTAGGAAAAAGCAGCCAGGGGCTTGATCTCGCCCGTGTCCGGGTCGAGAAGGGCCAGCTGGTAGAAGCCCGGGCTGAGGGTCGGGAGGTCGGTCGAGAACCGGTCGGTGACGAAGGCGATCGACCGGCCGTCGGGCGACCAGGTCGGGTGGATATCGCCGAAGATATCGTCGGTCAAGGCCCGCAGGGCGTTCGTCCGCCGGTCGAAGATGAACAGGTCCGTCGATCCCCCGGTCAGGGCCGAGAAGACGATCTTCGTCCCGTCGGGCGAAAAGGAGGGGTTCAGGATCTCACCCAGCTGGGGAAAATCGTATTCCTTCGAGATCTTCTGGGAGGCGACATCGACCAGGGCCAGGATGGGACGGCCGCCGCTCACCGCTCCGAACACGAACTCGGTCCCCTCCCGGTTCCAGGAACCGGTGCTGTTGATGAAGCCCAGGCTCTGGAGATGGGGGTCCACCACGGTCTTGGTCAGCTTGCCGGTGACCTGGCCGGTCTGGGAATCGGCCAGATAGAGCTCGATGGAGAACAGCTCCTTGGAGGACAGGAAGGCGAACCGCCGGCCGTCGGGGCTGACCGACGGCGAAACGTTGTAGCCGGCCATCTCGCTGCCCTTGATGATGCGCGGGCCGAAGTCCTTGGGCTCCTTGAGGGTCGCGGTCAAAGGCAGGTAATCCTTCTTCAGGGATTCGTGCCAGTCCGCCGAAAGTTGTTTCACCGTGATCCCGAGGACGCGTTCCATGACCTTTTCATAATCGCCCATCCGCCCCGCCTCCCTCAGCAGCCGGGCCACGGTGAGGTCGCCCCATCGTCCGCCGATATAGGCCCACAGGGCCTGGCCGTAGCGGTACGGAAAATAGCGGCTGGAGGCCATCTGTTTCACGGTGGGCATCCTCTTATCGCGGACCGCCTCGCGGATCCACATGGAGGTGTTGGGGTCCAGGGGGCCGATGGACAGGTACTCGGCCATGCCCTCGATGAACCACAGGGGCAGGCGCATGACGGCCGAGTCCGCCATCCTGTTGTTCCCCGCGTATTGGCTGGTGATGTCGAATTGGAAGGCGTGAATGAGCTCGTGGCCGATGACGTGGTCGGTTTCGGCCAAGGTTCCGCCGAAGGGCAGGACGATGCGCCTCTTGAACACTTCGGTCACACCCCCCGTCCCCTCGCTCAGGATCTCGGGGATGACCGTCGTCTGCTCGAACTGGGGGTGAGAGCCGTAGAGGATCAGCGGCTGGCGGCGCCTGAACTCAAAGCCGAAGATCCGGGACAGCCGCTTGTACCAGCGCTCGGCCAGGCGGGCGGCCGTTTCCACGGCCTTCTGTTCCTGCGGGTAGAAAAAGATGTCGAAATGCTCGGTCTTCATCACCTTAAAGTCGAACTTTTCGTACTGGACCTTGTTGCGGCCGAAATACTGGGCCTGGGCCGGGGAGGCCATGAACGCCAGGCTCCCCAAGAGCAGCCCGCACCAGATGAATGAAGCGAAACGCCCGGTCGCGGATGTGTTTCTCATCGACAAACCTCCTCAACGGCCTCCTGCCGGCCTCCGACACTTAGGTAATATAACTCAAATGGAAGCGTTTTGGTTATGATCGCAGCCATAGCTTACCTCTGCGAATAGAGCATATTCCATGCCAGGATAAATCTCAAAATCCTGGCATTTTTGGCGATCGCTTTGTCCTTGAGCGAGGACACCTGTCCGGCCCAAGATCATCCTCTAGAACCGGCCGGTGAATTCAAACAGCAGGAAATCATAGCCGTCGGCCGCAAGGTCGGCGAGCGATCCTCCTCGGGGGAAAGTGGTGAAGCTCCCCGGAGAGAAGGCTTCCCAGAGAAGACGGCCGGTGAACGCCTTGGATAGAGCGAACTCAAGCTTGACGATGAACAGGTCTCCCCGGACGCGGCCCCGGCTCTCGACCGGCGAAACCGCATCCGCACTCAGATTCCGGCGCGGCGCGAGGAAACGGTGGTAGGTCGTCCCGGCCTTAAGCTGGGACGTCAGCTTGAACAGAACCGAACCGTAGATCGAAGCGGTGTTGGTCCACCAGGCCAGGCCCCGGTCCTGGGTCAGGGTGTAGATGTAGGATTCGCTCCACTTGGGCCACCGGCCGAAGACCGGGTCCCAATCCTCCCGGGCTTCGGTGCTCCTGTCGTCCCCGGAAAGATAGATCCCTCCCACGGTGACGACTTCCGGGTACGGCAGCGGCTTATCCGGCCGGTAATCGACGTGGACATACCCGCCGAAGGCCGAACGCCTGACTTTGACCGCCTCCCCCTCCCCTTCCCCAACCGGCCCGGGGCCGTCGGACTTCAGGTCCTGCCCGAATTCGAACGCGGCCTCGGCCGTCACCGTCACCGGACGCCAAGTTTCCAGGACCAGGCGGCTGCCAAGCGTCGCGAAGTTGATGCCGGTCTCCAAGTTCCGATAGGTTCGACCTATGCTGAGGAGATACGCGTCCCAGCTATTATTCCGTCCGAAGGTCATCCGGTAGTCGAGCCCCAGGCCGGATTGCGGATGTTCGAGGAGCGCCAGGTCCTGGCCGTTGACCACGGGCAGGAACGTCTCCCGGTCCCGCTGGTGAAGATAGAACGCGGTCAGGGTCCGCTCCTCCGAGAAGAAATATTCGAGCTTGAGGCCGTTGAAATACGCCGACCGCGTCTCATCGAGGGGGGTCCCGTCGGCGATGAGGAATCCCTCACCTAGGACGAAATCCTGGCGGCCGAGCGTCAGCCGCACGGGCCATCGGAGGGGCTTTTGCCAAACCAGGTAGAGGTTGTCCACGAACAGTTCGTTCAGGCGGAATTTCGATATCTCCTCGGGAACGATATCGAACCGCGACTCGTTGACCAGGCGCAGCCCGACCTCGACCTCCGGGGAGGCCTGCCAGCGCAGGGAGAAGCTCGTGCGGTGCAGGGTGTAGGCCGTCTCTCCGCCGGCCCCCTTGTCCAGCGTCTGGGCGTAATCCCAGGTGACAAATCTCAGGCGTTCCGCGAACCCGAGCGTGACCCGTGACGGCTCGGCCCGGCCGGCCAATGCTCCGGCGAGACAGATCCCAACAGCCAATCCCGCAATCCATGGATTCTTCATCGTATGCCTTTCCCGCCCAGCCGGGTCCGCACGGATCCCCCGGCTTCGCTATTTGACCGCCATCACCTGGCCGACCACTTCCAAGCGAGTGGTCAGGGTGTCCGTCGTCAAAGCCCGGCCGCTTCCCTGGACGCCGGGCTGCTGTCCACCGACCGAGATGTCGAACACTCCCGGCTCCACGACCCTCCGGTTCCGATCATCGATGAGGGACAGCATGTCGGGCGTTACCGTGAAGCGCACCGTCTTCGTTTCTCCGGGAGCCAGGGCGATCCTCTGGAATCCCTTGAGCGACCGGATAGGCACGGGCACCGTAGCCGACGCATCCCGGACATACAGCTGGATGACTTCCTCCCCCGCAACCTTCCCCATATTCTGGACGTCGATCGAGATGTCCGCCGGCTGGCCCATCTTGACCGCCTTGGGCGCCTGCAGGTTGGTGTAGTAGAACTTCGTGTAGCTCAACCCGTAGCCGAACGGGTAGAGCGGCACCCCATCGAAAAAGCGGTAGGTCCGGCCGGCCATGCCGTATTCGACGAACAGCGGGAGGTCCTTCACCGATTTATAGAACGTCACCGGCAGGCGGCCGGAAGGATTGACGTCGCCGAACAGGACGTCGGCCAGGGCTGTCCCGCCGGCCTGACCGGGATACCAGGCTTCGACGATGGCCGGGATATTTTCCGCGGCCCAGTTGACTCCCAGAGCGCTGCCGTTCAGCAGCACCAGGACCGTCGGCTTGCCCAGCGCCGCGACCTTCTTGAGCAGGCTTTCCTGGACGGCAGGAAGGTCCAGCGTCAGGCGGTCTCCGCCCTTAAACCCGTCCACCGGAACGTCCATCTCCTCCCCCTCGAGACGCGGAGTCAAGCCCATGACCAGGACGACGGCCTTGGCCTGGCGGGCAGCGGCCAGAGCCCCCTGTTCGGAGCTCCGGCCGGGCTCGGCCCAAAGGAGCTTCATATGGGCTTCGCCTCCGGCCTCAAAGTACTCCAGCTTGAGCGCACAAGGACGGCCTTTAACCAGGTTCAAGGTCTTATACACCTTGGACGATTGGTGCCGGCCGTCGAATTCCGCCAGGAGCTTGCCTTCGATCCACAGCCGAAATCCGTTGAATCCCTCCCCTCCCAGGACATACGTGCCCGTATGGGGAGGGATGAGTTCGCCCGTCCAGCGCACGCCGAAGTTGTCGGCGTCCAAGCCGTCGGCCGGGGCGCCGTCCCACCAGTTGAAATCGACCTGGGGGTCGATGCGGACGAATGCCGGCTCGCCTTGAAGATCCCGGCCGGCGAAATACTCTCCGGTCAGTCCGTTGACCTTTTTCCCCTCCTGGGTCGTCCGCAGCGCTGAGGCGGGGACGACGTCCAAGGCGGGCATGTTCCCGGCCCAGTCGCAGCCCAAGGCCGACACAACTTTGGTCTTGGCCGAGACTTTCTCCCGAATCCCGCGCAACGGGGTCACCGGGTCGACGGGCGTGCCGTTGTAGTTGCCGAGCAGGACTTCGACGTCGTCGGCGTTGGGCCCGATGACGGCGATGGACTCCAGGTCCTTTTTCAAGGGCAGCGTCCTCCGCTCGTTCTTGAGAAGGACGATGGACTTGCGGGCGGCTTCCAGGGCCAAGGCCCGATTCTCTTCGCTGTCCACGACGGAATAGGGAATCTGGGCATAGGCCACCCGGTCGGGCGGGTCGAACTCGCCCAGCTTGAAGCGCGCCCGGAACAGGCGCTTGACCGACCGGTCGATTTCCGGCTCCGTGATCAAGCCGCGGGTCACCGCTTCGCCTAAGCTCCGGTATTCCGTCCCGCAGCTCAGGTCGCATCCGGATTTGACGGCCAGGGCCGCCGCTTCGGCCTGGGAGGGGACGACGTTGTGTCCAAGGACCATGTCGTCGATGGCCCCGCAATCCGAAACGACGTACCCCTGGAAATTCCATTCGCGCCGCAGGATGTCGGTGAGCAGCCGGGGACTGCCGCAGCAGGCTTCGCCCAAAAAGCGATTATAGGCGCACATGACGGAGTAGGCGCCGGCCCGGACGCTGGCCTCGAATTGCGGAAGGTATGTCTCCCGCAAGTCCCGCTCGTCCACGACGGCGTCGAACACGTGGCGGTTGGGCTCCGGGCCGCTGTGAACGGCGAAATGCTTGGGAGTGGAAACGGTCTTCAGGTAGCGCGGGTCATCGCCCTGCAGGCCCCGGACGAAGGCCGCTCCCAGGCGGCCGGCCAGGTAGGGGTCTTCGCCGTAGGTCTCCTGTCCGCGTCCCCAGCGGGGGTCCCGGAAGATGTTGATGTTGGGCGACCAGAACGTCAGCCCCTGATACATCCCGGTCAGGCCGCGCCGCTTGAACTCATGGTGCTTGGCCCGGGCCTCGTCCGAGATGACGGACGCCACCCGGCGCATGAGGTCTGCGTCCCAGGCCGCGGCCAGGCCGATCGCCTGGGGAAAGACCGTGGCCCGCCCGGCCCGCGCGACGCCGTGAAGCCCTTCGCTCCACCAGTCGTAGGCGGAAATGCCGAGCCGCGTGACGGCCGGAGCGGTGTTGACCATCTGGGAGATCTTTTCCTCCAAGGTCATCCTCGAAACGAGGTCGTCCAGCCGCGCCTCCAACGGGAGGTCCGGGTTGAGAAAAGCCGGTGCCGACGAGTCCTGCCCGGGCTCGGCCGAGGGGCCGAACAAGCCGGGAAACATCAGCAGGGCTAAGACAACGACTTTGGGCAAATGCCTGATCATGGTCGGACCTCCGTCGACGGGCGCCAGGTCCGTCTGCGCCCGGCTCTGTTCATCTGCGCTGCGACTTTTTTCATTTTATCATAAACACGTCCTGAGACGCGCCTCCGGCCTCACCAGGTTTTCATGATCTCCGCGAAACACTGAAGCCCGCTGGGGATCACCGCGCCGTAGCCGCCACCCGGGCTGGTCCAGGCCCCGGCCAGGTAGAGGTTCTTCACGGGCGTTTTCTGGGCCATGCGGTTCGGTCCGGAGTTGTCCACGGTCTGGTCCCAGCCGTAGACCGCTCCGCGGGTGTTGCCCGTGTAGCGCATGTTCGTCAACGGCGTGCCCACCTCCCGGACCGCAACGGCCTTGGACAAACCTGGCAGGAGCGCCTTTTCAGCCCGGGCGACGAGGATGTCGGCCATCCGCTCCTTGTCCTTCCGATAGGCATCCTTGCGGCCCTGGAGATAGTCGGCCTCGTGCTTGAGCCAGTAGTCGTAGCTCTGCTTGACGGTGATGACCACGGTGTTCTTGCCCTGGGGCGAATAGCCGGCATAGACGTTGTCATACAGGGTCAGTCCATAGCCGCAGGTTTCCGCATCGGCCCGGGCCATGTCCAGGAAATCCTGCTCGAGGTCGTAGCCGCGCTCAACCGAGATCTCCGAATCGGTCAGGCCCGACTCCCGGACGAGGTCTTTGTTCAGGCCGAGAAAGACCTGGAGGATCGAAAAGCTGACCTTGTAGCGGTCCATACGGGCGAGATAGTCCTTCAGGAAATCGGCTTCGCCGGCGAGCATCTTGTGGAAGGTGTCGTAGGCGTTGGCGTTGGACACGACCACCCGGGACTTGTAGGTCGTTCCGTCGACGGTCAGGACGCCCACGGCCGCGTGCCCCTCGGTGAGGATGTTCTCCACTCGCGTTCCGAGCCTGACCCGGCCGCCGCGGGCTTCAATGAATTTCCGGAGCGCGTCGCTGATGGCCTGTGACTTCCCCTTCGGGTAGAATCCGCCTTCGGTCAGGAAGCCGATGGTCGGCAGGGCGTAATAATAGCAGCTCAGCTGGGAGGGCGGCAGGCCATAGTATCCCCACAGCCAGGAGACCAGGGCCTTGAGCTTGGGATTTTTCAGCCTCATGTCGACCAGCCCGCCCCAGGTCTTATTGAACGTCTTGAACAGCACCGGGTATTCCTTTGGGAAAGCGACCATGTTCACCCGGCCCTGGGCCTGCGAGTAGCGGCTGATCTCCTGGCTGAGCCCGGTCATGTCCTGGAAAAGGCCGGCGATGCCCTCCTTCTCCTCGGGAAAATAGCCGGTCAGGGTGTCGATGAAGGACCGGAGGTTCTTCTGGGGGACGCGGAAATCGTGTTCCGGAAAGATCACCCGGAACAGGCTCGGGTGCGGGACGAACTCGACGTCCATGATCTCCGGAAAACCGGGGATGAGGTTGACCAGGCCGTCGCGTTCGCCGACGGTCGTCGAATGAAGCGAGGCGTCGAAGACGAACCCGCCGGGCCGGCGGAAGGTCGTGGCGTAGCCGCCGGGTTTGGAGTGCTGCTCCAGGACCAGAGGCTTGAATCCCTGCCGGGCGAAAGCCGCGGCGCAACTCAGCCCGCCCAAGCCCGCGCCGATGATGACCGCATCATATTCGTTCCCGCTTCGGGTTTGGCCTTTTCCCCGGGGAAAGGACTCCCAGTCCAGGGACATGAGCGGCAGTCCGGCCAGGAACGCTTTCAGGAAATCCCTTCGCTCCCAAATGGTCTTCGACACGGCGTCCTCCTCATGTGATCTCCCTGAGGGCTCGGATGAATGCCTCGACGTCCTCAAGCGTATGGTAATGACAGAACGAAACGCGGCAGATGCTCGACCGGCCCAGGTGCCGCACGACGGCCGCTGAATAATGGTTGCCGTCTGCGACCTGGAGGGCATGCCCGGTCCATAGCTTCTTCTTCAGCTCCTCGGCGGTGAGGCCCCGGACCTCGATAGCAAAGGTCGGGTCGCGGTCGGCGCTCAGGGCCGGGTCGATGATCCCAAAACAACGGAAGGCTCTGCCGTCCAGCGTCCTGAATCCCCTCAACACGCTTTCAGTCAAGCTCCGGTCGTAGGCTTGGACGGCGGTCATGGCCAGACGGAACAACCCGCGGAGGTCCAAGCCCTGCGCCGGGGATCGTCCGGCGAGCCTCTCCCCCACCCAGGCGATGTATTCCAGGGCGGCCAGAAGCCCGGCCAGGGAGGCGTTGTTCAAGGTTCCCTGTTCGAACTTGTAAGGGGCGACGTCCTTGTTCGTTTCCACCCGGTACGGCCGAAGGCCGGCCAGGTATTCACCTCGCCCCCACAGGACGCCGACCATGGGGCCAAAGAGCTTATAGCCGGAGAAGACGAGAAAATCGCAATCGAGGGCTTGAACGTCGATCGGGCCGTGGAGGGCATGATGGACGGCGTCGACGACAACAAGCGCCCGCGGCGCTTTTTTTCGAAACGCGGAGATGATCTCTTTCAGGGGCGGGACCGTCCCCAGGCCGTTGGAGGCCATGGTCAAGGCTACGACTCCCGTCTGCTCATCGCCCAGGCCGAGAAGCGCTTCCTCTTGAAGCCGGCCCTGGTCATCAATGCCGCAGCGCCTCACCGGACAACCGACGGCATCCCCCAGCACGGATTCCCATGGCGAGATATTGGCCATGTGGTCGAGGTCGGTGACGATGACATTCGTCCGGCGGTCGAACTGCCGCCCCAGCGCATAGGCGAGGTTGAACAGCGCGCCCGTCGACGAGACATGGAAGCTGATCTCCCCGGCGTCGCGCCCCCCCAGGAACTCAGCCGCGGTTTTCCGGACTTTCGCCTGGAGCTCGCGGGTGGCCAATTCCGCGGGAGCCACATCCCCGGGCAAGGAGTTGAGCATGCGGCCGGCGGTTGCTGCGGCTTCCATGGCCGTATCGACCATCAAGGTGCCCGCCCCGCAATTGAGGTGGATCCTGGGATGGCCCGTCCCGTCCCGTTCCAGGCAGGGAAAGCGTTCCCGGATCCGGGGTTGGAGACGGGTCATGATCTCGGCGAGTGCCGCATCTTCCGGAGGGGAGGAGCCCCATGTTCCCATCGCGGTCACCAGGCGAGGCCGTAGTCTTCGCCGTAGTTGCTCGATCCTCCCCATAGGGTCCCATGCCGGGCGTCAAAGAAGATGGCGTTGATCGGCCCGGACGTGTATTTTTGGGTATCGACCGCATAGCCCATTTTCTGGAGCTCGGACCTGACCCATTCCGGAACGGCCGAATTCAAGGTCAGCCGTCCGGGCAGGGACTTATGATCATCGAACGAGTTCCGCATCTGGTAGCTGACGATGTTGGGCGCTTCACAGGCCTGCTGGACGTTCATCCCGAATTCGACGACGTTCAGAAAGAACTGGAGCAGGTTCTGGTCCTGGGTGTCTCCGCCCTGGACGGCGAAGGAGAGGTACGGACGGCCGTCCTTCAAGGCCAGGCTGGGAGTCAAGGTGGCCCTTGGCCGTTGGCCCGGGGCGATGACGTTGAACGGATTCTCGGCTGCATCCAGGACGAAGCTCTGGGCGCGCTGGCTCAAACCCACGCCGGTCCGGCCGGCCAGGACGCAGGGGATCCAGCCTCCGCTCGGGGTCATGGACACGACCCAACCGTCTTTGTCAGCGGCCTGGACCGAGGTCGTTCCCCGGAAAAAGGACTGCTCGCTGTCCGGTCCGGCCGGCGCCGGGAGAGCGCCCCTCATCTTCTTCAGAAGCGAGCTGTAGGGATTCAACAGGCCCATGAACGGATAGGGATCACCCGGGCCGGCTGTAGGGTCGTTCTTGTCCTGGCGGAGCGACTTCAGCCGCTCGGCGGCGTATTCCTTGGACAGCAGGCCTGCCAGCGGCTCCTCGGGCGGGACATACGGGTCGCCGTAGTAGAAATCCCTGTCGGCAAAGCAGAGGTTCATGACCTGGTAGAGGGTGTGGATATAGCGGGCGCTGTTGTACCCCATGGCCTGGAGGTCCAGCCGCTCCAGCATGTTGAGCATCTGGAGCATCACCGGACCTTGGACCCATGAGGTCAGCTTGTAGACGTCGATCCCCTTGTAGCTCGTCATCACCGGCTCTTCAAGCAGGGGCTTCCAGCGGCCCAGGTCGTCCAGGGTGAGAAGTCCGCCCAGTTCCCGGCAGCCCGACACGAGCTCCCGGGCGATGTCGCCCGAATAGAAACGGTCGTAGGCGGCCTGGATTGCTTCCCTGCGGCCGCAGCCGGCCCGGAGAGCGGACTGCTCGGCTTCCACGAGCTTGGCCAGGGTCGCTTTTAAATCGGGCTGGCGGAACATCTCGCCGGCCTGGGGACCCTCTCGCGATTCTCCCGGGTGCGGCAGAAAGACTGTGCGGGAGCCGGGCCACTGCTTGATCTTGGCCTTGTTTCGCTCGATCGACGCCGCGGTTTCGCCGTCCATCGGATAGCCGTCGGCCATGTCTAGGGCCGGAGCGAGGACGTCCTTGAGGCTCATCGTCCCGAACTCGGCCAGCATGAGCATCAGCGCTCCGGGCGTGCCGGGGACGACGGCCGCCAGCGGTCCGTCCGCCGGGGGGTAAGCCAAGCCCTTGGACTTGAAAAACTCCGGCGTCGCCCCGGACGGCGCCGTGCCCAGTCCGTTGACCGCGACGACTTTCCTGGTTTTGGGGTTGAAGATCAGGGCCTGGGTCTCTCCGCCCCAGCTCAGGACATCGAACATGGTGCAGGTCGCGGCCAGCATGGCGCAGGAAGCATCCACCGCGTTCCCGCCACGCTCGAAGATCCGCGCCCCGGCCGCGGCGGCCAAGGGCTTGCCGGTGATGGCCATCCACCGGCTTCCGTGCAGGATGGGTTTCTCGGTCCGGCCGTCGGCCTTGATCCCGGCCAGGATCAGACAGACCGCCGACAAGACCACGGCCAGGGCCGCGGCTTTTCGCCCGTTCTGTGTCTTCGGAGTGCGCATGCTGATCTCTCCTTGCCCCTCGCTCCGGATGTCGGCTCTGGACATGCTCCGACAGGCGATCGTCTATTCCTTGGAAATCGGCGTCTCGAAAAAAGCCAGGAACTCCAGGGGATGGGCGATGACCGCCCGGGCTCCCCAGGCCCAGAGCTCTTCGGCGTCGCGAAATCCCCATAGGGCCCCCACGGGAAACATTCCGGCCGCGACTGCGGTGGCCATGTCCGTGGACGTGTCGCCCAGGTAGGCGACCTCGGCCGGAGGAAGGTTCAAGGCCGAGGCAATGTGCCGCGCCCCCGCCGGGTTGGGCTTGCGCTGGAACCTGGGGCTGTCGCCTAGGACATGGTCGAACGTCCACCGGCCGAAGAACTGGTTCGCCGCCCTTTGAGCGAACTCATCCATCTTATTGGACAGGATGTTGAGCGACAGCCGGCGGCGGGTCAGCCCGTCCAGCATCTCCGCGATCCCGTCGTAGAGCTTGGTCAGCCGGGCCCAGCGGCTCGCGTATTCCGCCCGGAGGATCTCTCCGGCCCGGCGGACCGTCGCCTCGTCCCGCGCCTCCGGAGGAAGGGAATTCGTGACGAGAGCCGTGACGCCGTCCCCGGTCAGACGGCGGTAGGCGGCCAGGTCATGGGCCAGAAATCCCAGGCGGACGAGCGCCGCGTTCATGGATTCGGCGATCTCGGCCAGGGTGTCGAGCAGCGTTCCGTCCAGGTCGAAGATGACCGCCCGAAAGGGGCGGGCGCGATTCGTCCGAACGGGAGCCATGGTCCTCCCTTTATAACAAAAAACATCGCTGGAGGAAACAGCCGGGCGGCGTCCGGGGCCGGACCCGGAGCCGGCCGGCCCCTTCTCCGACTCATTAGATAATATTTATAATAACTATTGACTTTATAATTTAAATGTATTAGAGTGGGGTCACTTCGTTTTGCTGGCTGGACGGAGTCCTCTCAATATCCCCCTCCCTAGAAAGGTTCTCTCACACAGCCAGCACTCTCTTCCCTCCCCCGGGACGCGGCGCCGGGTCCACCCGCTTTTTCCGCATACCCCCGGTTTCTGAACCCGGCCCGGCCGATTGTCGTATAATCATCTCTTCGACAATCTCACAAGGAGGTTCCCATGCGGATGAGGTCGCGTCCTGCGATTCGACTCGGCTTGTCTCTTGTCCTAGTCCTGACCGCGGCAGCCTGGCTTCCGGCCCAGAATTTTGACGCCCTGAAGGGCAAGGTCCGGACCCACGTCCTGCCCAACGGGATGAAATGGATCGTCCTCGAGCGGCACGAGGCCCCGGTCGCCTCATTCCACGTCTATGCCGATGTCGGCTCGGCCAACGAGTCCTACGGCATCACCGGGATCTCTCACATCCTGGAACACATGGCCTTCAAGGGCACGAAGACCGTGGGCACCACCGATTATGCCCGGGAGTCCAAGGTCCTGGCGGAGCTCGACTCCGCCTACGCCGCGCTCAAGGCCGAGCAGGCCAAGCCCAAGCCCGACCCGGAGCGGGTCCAAGTCCTGCAGAAGACGTTCGACGACCTGGAAGCCCGGGCCAAGAGCTTCGTCGTCAACAACGAATGCGTCGACCTGCTGCTGCAGCAGGGCGACACCGGGCTGAACGCCTACACCAACTTCGACGCCACCCAATACATCAGCAGCCTGCCCTCCAACCGACTCGAGTTCTGGATGTCGCTGACCTCGGACCGTTTCTTCCACCCGGTCTTCCGCGAATTCTACAAGGAGCGGAGCGTCATCCAGGAGGAGCGGCGGCTGGGCATCGAAACCCAACCGGTCGGCCGCCTGGTCGAGGATTTCCTGGCCGCGGCCTTCAAGGCCAGCCCCTACCATCATCATGTCATCGGGCATATGGCCGACCTCCAGTCCATCACCCGCCGGGACGTGGAGGCCTACTTCCAGAAATTCTATAGCCCCTCCAACCTGACCGTCGCCGTGGTGGGCGATGTCCGGCCCGAAGAGGTCTTCCGCCTGGCGGACTTGTATTTCGGCCGAATCCCCTCCGGACCCAGGCCGGAACCGATCCGGACCGTGGAGCCGGAGCAGTGGGGCGAACGCCGGGTCACGGTCGTGGCCATGTCCATGCCCGTGCTGCTCATCGGCTACCATCGTCCTCCGGCGGCCCATGCGGACAACGAGGCCCTGAACGCCCTGGCCAACATCCTCGGCCAAGGCCGCTCCTCCCGCCTCCATGTGTCGCTGGTCAAGGACAAGAAAGCGGCGGTGGTCGTCCAAGGGCTGAACGGCTTCCCCGGCCAGAAGCAAGCCAGCCTCATCGCCTTTCTGGCTGCTTCGACGCCCGGCCGCACCTCCGAGGAGTGCCTCAAGCTCATCGACGAGGAGATCGCCCTGGTGAAGAAGGACTCCGTCACGGCCGATGAGCTGACGAAATACAAACGGACCGCGATCAAGGGCATCCTCGACCAGATGCAGGGCAACGCCGGGCTGGCCGCGCTCCTGACCGACGCCGATGCGGTCTTCGGGGATTGGCGCTACGCCTTCGACCGGATCGCGGCCATCAACGCCGTCACGGCCGATGACGTCAAGCGGGCGGCCGAGACCTATCTCGTCCGGACCCATCGGGTCATCGGCGAGATCGTAATGAGCCAGTGATCTTTCGACAAAGGAACGAACCCATGAATACTCCCAAGGCCATTCTCAAAACCCTGGCCGGGCTGGCCGTCCTCGTCGGTCTGCTGGCCGCTCCCCTGCCCGCTCAGAAGAAGCCCAAGGATTCCTTCACCTTCCCTCCCCTGAACGCCATCCATATGCCCCAGGTGGAACAGCTCAAGCTCCCCAACGGGCTCGTCGTTTTCCTGGTCGAGGACCATGAGTTTCCGACCGTGGACTTGAGGGCCATCGTCCGCACCGGTTCGGTCTTCGAGCCGGCCGGCCAGGCGGGCTTGGCCGGGCTCATGGCCACGACCCTGCGCACGGGCGGAACCGAGGCGCGCACCGGCGACGAAATCGACAAGGAGCTCGAAACCCTGGCGGCCTCGATCGAGACCTCGATGGACGCCACCGCGGGCACGATCTGGGCCTCGGCCCTCAAGGAGGATTTCCCGCGGGTCCTGGAGATCCTGGCCGACATCCTGATCCGCCCCGCCTTCCGCCAGGATAAGATCGACCTGGCCCTGCTCGAAGTCGAAAGCGCCATCCAGCGCCGGAACGACAATGTCGCCCAGATCACTTCGCGTGAGTTCAACCGGCTGATTTACGGGCCGGCTTCGCCCTATGCCCTCCAGCCCGAGTACGCCACGGTCGAAGCCGTCACCCGCGAAGACCTGGTCAAGTTCTACAAGACGTATTTCCATCCGAACAACACCCTCCTAGCCGTCTGGGGCGATTTCGACAGCTCCGCCCTGAAGGCCGTCCTCGGCAAGACCCTGGGCGCCTGGCCGTCCGGAACGGCCGCGGTCCCGGCCTGGCCCGCGGTGAATTATGAGGGCAAGTTCACGGTCAATTTCATCGACAAGCCGGACGTCAACCAGTCCAACATCATGCTCGGCCACATCGGCGGACTGATGAACGATCCCGACTTCCCGGCCTTGACCGTCATGAACGCCATCCTGTCCTTCGACCGGATGTTCAAGAAGGTCCGGACGGACGAGGGGCTGGCCTACACCGTCTGGGGCGAATACGATTCGCGGCTGGATTACCCCGGCACGTTCAGCTGCGGGGCCCAGACGAAGTCCCAATCGACGGTCCACGCCATCCAGCTTATGATCCAGGAGATGCGGCGCATGGCCTCGGAGGAAGTGACCGACCGGGAGCTGGCCAAGGCCAAGGACCAGTACCTGAACTCCTTCGTCTTCCGCTTCGACAGCAAGGCCAAGATCATCAACCGGATGCTGACCTACGTCTACCACGGCTATCCGCTGAACTTCAGCGAGGGCGTGAAATCGGCCGTGGAAAAGGTCGCCAAGGCCGATGTCCTCCGGGTGGCCCGGAAGTACCTCAAGCCGGACCAGGTCCAGATCCTGGTCGTGGGCAAGGCCTCCGACTTCGACAAGCCCTTGTCCGCCCTGGGCGAGGTCCGGACGATCGACATCACCATTCCGCCGCCTCCTCCGGCCAAGACCAAGTAGCCATTCCTTGAAGGGGACGCGGCCGACCGCGTCCCCTTTTTCTTTTTCTCCGGGTTCGGCTAAAATGACAAGGCTTGGCGCCAAGCCGAGACCCGACGCTCAAGGAGTTCGCCCATGTCCCGGAGGATACTCCCGGTCCTGGTTCTTCTGCCTCTCCTCGTCTTATCCTTCTGCGGCCGGCGGAGCCCAGCCGGCGCCGATGAATCTGTCTGGCTCGTCGGCCCGCCAGCCGGCCTCGCTGCGACGGCCGTCAATCCCGAAGGGACGACCGTCATTCCCAACGGCCGTCTGCTGACGCCCCGCGGCCGGCAGGTCACGGTCGCGCCCCACCCGTACGGCCTGGCCTTGAGCCCGGACGGATCGACGGCGGTCACGGCCAACTCCGGCATCAAGCCGTTCTCTCTAAGCATCATCCGCGGCGTCTTCGGCCCCCAACCCAGCGTCACTCAGATCCCGCCCGGAGCGGAGAACGACGAGGGCGTCCTGGCCGCGGTCTTCATGGGCCTGGCGTTTTCCGCGGACGGCACCACCCTCTATGCCGGAGGCGGACAGGAAGGCAAGGTCTTGATCTTCCGCCTGTCCGACGGCGCCAAGCTGAAGGAGATCGACTGCAACGTCCGCCTGGGTCAGGAAGCGTTTGCCGACAGCTACATCGGCGACCTCGTCGTCGACCCGGCTCGAAACATGCTCTATGCCTGCGACCAGGCGAATTTCCGGGTGGCCGTCGTGGACATCTCCGCCGGAGCCCTGGTCTCCAGCATCCCGGTCGGCCGCTATCCGTTCGGCATCGCCCTGAGCCCGGACCGGAAGAGCCTCTATGTCGCCAACGTCGGGATGTTCGCCTACCGGATGATCGAAAGCCTCGGTCCGGACCGGCCCCGAACGCCGGGGCTCAGCTTCCCCCCGTTCGCCTTCGGAACGAAGGAGGCCCGTGACGGCGTCGAACGCGAGGGCTACAAAGTCCCGGGCTTGGGCGATCCCAACGTCCCCGAGTCCTTCTCGGTCTGGGCCATCGACGTCCAGGACCCGCGCCGGGCGAGGGTCGCGGCCAAGATTAAAACCGGAGTGCTGGTGGGCCAGCTGGTCGAGGGCGTGCCGGCGGTGGGCGGGTCCAGCCCGAATTCGCTCGTCGCCGGCCGGGACCGCGTCTATGTTTCCAACGGAACGAATGACAGCATCTCGGTCATCGACACCCGAAGCTGCCGGGTGGAGGCGACCATTTCCCTCCGCCTGGACCCGAGGCTCAACCGGCTCAAAGGAGTCCTTCCCTTCGGTCTAGCCCTGTCCCCCGACGGGCGCCGGCTCTACGCCGCCGAATCGGGGATCAACGCCGTGGCCGTGATCGATACGGACCGGAACGCGGTCCTGGGCCACATCCCGGTCGGATGGTTCCCATCGAAGCTGGCCGTCTCGCCCGACGGCCGGAGCCTCATCGTCGCTAACGCCAAGGGCTTCGGCAGCGGACCCAACGGCGGCCCGCTGTTCAAGGAAGGCCCGGAGGGAACCTATATCGGCAACATCATGAAAGGAACGGTGTCGATCCTGCCGCTGCCCGCCGAGTCCGACTTATTGAAAGAGACCGGCCGGGTCGTCCGCAACAACTTCATTTTCCAGCCGGCGACGGACGCCGAGCGGAATAGCCGGAAGGACAACCCGATTCCCCTGTACCCGCTCCAGAAGGGATCCCCCATCAAGCACATCGTCTTCGTCGTCAAGGAAAACCGGACCTTTGATGAAGTCCTGGGCCAGCTCCCGGGGGCCTCCGGAGAGCGCTCCCTGGCCCGCTACGGAGCGGGCGTCACGTTCTCCAACAAGGCCGGGACGCGCACCGTGACCGGGGCCACGGTCATGGCCAATCACCTGGCCCTGGCCGAACGCTATGCCGTGGCCGACAACTTCTACTGCGATTCCGACGTCTCGGCCGACGGCCACCGCTGGCTGCAGGGCGTCTATCCCAACGAGTGGGCGGAGACCGGGATCGCGGCCGGCTACGGGGACAAGCGCGAGATGAAGCCCGGAAGCTCCGCGCCGGGGACCCTGGCCTTCACCGGCAGCTCGGCCGCGCTCTACCCCGAAGACTACACCGAGTCGGGCTCGATCTGGGACCACTTCGCCCGGCACCGGGTCGACTATTTCAACTTCGGGCTGGGCATCGATTTCGCCTCGTTCGTCCACGGCCGGGAATACAAGCACACCGGCCAGCTGTACGTCATCAATTACCCCGCGGCCGGGAACCTTCTCGACCACACCTCCCGGTTGTTCCCCACCTACAACACCAGCATCCCCGACCAGTTCCGGCTGGACATGTTCCTCGAGGAGTTCGCCGCGCGGTGGGCGGGACCGGACAAGACCCTGCCCTCCCTGCTCATCGTCTATCTGCCCAACGACCACGGCGCCGGAGAGCGTCCCGCGGAAGGCTATCCTTTCCGGGAAAGCTACATGGTCGACAACGACCTGGCCCTGGGCCGCCTGGTCGAATTCCTATCGCACACCCGCTACTGGCCGGACATGGCCGTGATCGTCACCGAGGACGATCCCCAGAACGGACAGGACCACGTGGACGCTCACCGCAGCCTGCTCATGGTCATATCGCCCTACGCGAAAAAGGGCTATGTCGGCCATGTCCACTACAGCTTCGGCAGTCTGACCAAGACGTTCAATCACCTGCTCGGTCTGCCCAACCTCAACCAGTTCGACGCCGGGGCCGCCGACTTGTCCGACCTGTTCACCGGCCGGCCGGATGTCTCGCCTTATTCGGCCAAGCCCGCCGACCCGCGGATCTTCGACCCGAGCCAGGCCCTCGACCCCCTGGACGAGAAATTCAACTGGAAATCGCTCCAGGACTCCCCTGTCCTGGACGACCCGGAAACGATCCGCAACTGGATGCGCGGGGAGAAAATTCCGTCTAAGAAAATGGATCGGAAATAGCTGAAGCAAGCCACATCGGCGGCGATTCAGTACCGGGAGCGGCCGATGCCGCCCCAGCCGATGACCAGCCTCAGGAAAGGCCCGGTCATGCCCAGCTCGGGCGACCCGCTGAGCTCCAGGGCCTGGTCATGGAGCTCGATCTCCCATTTATCCGCCAGGGGCGTATAGGAATAGCCGACCCTCAGCCCGATGACGAGACAGCTCGCCCCGCGCGCCGAAGCGCTGAGGCTCACCCAATGGTCGATCCCGAGCGAAGCCTGGAGCAGGAAGGATGCGTTTATCAGGGAGGATCCCGTCTCGGGGCTACGGATCACGTCCTCGAATGATTCGGGGACGTCCTCCCGCTGGATGACCCAGCTGAACGCCCCTCCCCCGAAGCCGAGCAGGGGGGTGACGGTCCAGCGTTCGGAGTTGATCAAAGCGTAGCCCAGATGGAAAACTCCGAACGCGCCGGTCAGGCTCGTCCGGATGCCGCCGGCGACCTGGTCCGAGCTGACGAGGGCCAGGCCCTCCCCGCCGACGACCAGCTTCCGGCCGTAAAACAAGCCGCCCCCGCCCAAAGCCAGGAAGTTCCGCGGCTGGAGGGGATAGCCGAGTCCGGTGCGGTCCAGCCGTGCTTGAAGGTCATCCCGGTCCACCCGGCTCAGGCCGAGCGTGAAATATCCCATGCCCCGTCCCGCCGGCGCCGAAGCCAAGGCCTGGCCCGCCGATGCCCAGAGCCCGAAGAGGACCATCATTCCGAGAATCCACTTTCGCATGCGCTGCTCCTTATCCTGTTCTTTATTCAACATCGACTCCCGGAACAAATCAAGCGAGTTTACAAACCGCCGGCCTTCCCGTATCATTTTCCCGCATAACAGAATAATGAGGAGACCCGCCATGACCGCACCCAACACAATTTCGAAAAGCCGCCACATGCCGGATCCGGGCGGCCTGGACCGCCGGACGTTCCTGAAGCTCGGCGGGGCGCTGGGAGCCGGGCTCGTCCTGGCGGACCGGATGGCCCACGGACAGGAGGCCAAACCGGCCGCTCCTCCCGCCCCTCCCAAAACCAACATCGAGGACGCGCTCAAGGCGCCCCGGACTTCCCTGTCCCTGCCGGGCGTCTTCCCGGGATTGGTCGTGGAAGCGCACGACCCCTCGGTCATGACCAACGACACGCCCGACCCGGACAAGGTGAAGGACCTGTTCCGCCGGGGGCTCAGCCGCCTGACCGGAAAGGACGCTCGGCAGAGCTTCGGCCTCTTCTTTTCCAAGTCCGATGTCGTCGGCCTCAAGGTCAACCCGGTCGGGCCGGGACTCATCAGCACCCGGCCCGAGCTCGTCGCGGCCGTCATCGACTGGCTGACGGACGGGGGGCTGCCCCATTCGAACATCATCATCTGGGACCGGTTCGACTATATGCTCCGCGACGCGGGCTTCACTCCGGAGCGGTTCCCGGGCGTCGGGATCGAAGGCCTGCAGACCATGGACGAAGCGGCGGCCGCCGGCGAGACCAAGGACAACTCGCGCTGGCAGGCCAAGGACGGACGCCACCTGAGCGAGGACAATTTCGACCGCGACGTCTACTACTGGGCCGAGGTCGAAGCCCCCCAGGACGCGGCCTACCTCAACCAGCACGTGTTCAACGGCAATTATTCCTACTTCGGCAAGCTCCTGACGAAAAAGTTGACTAAGATCATCAACCTGGCCGTGTTCAAGAACACCGGCAACGGCATCTCCATGGCCACCAAGAACATCGGCTACGGGGCGATCTGCAACACCAACCGCCTCCACAAGCCGCTGTTCTTCAACGTCAACACCGAGGTCCACGCCTTCCCGGTCATCCGCGACAAGCTGGTCCTGAACATCAACGACGGGCTCCGCGCCCAGTACGACGGCGGGCCGGGACCCGAGTCCAAGTTCATCTACACCCTGGCGACCCTGTTCCTGGCCACCGACCCCTTCGCCCTGGACATGGTCTGCCATAACGCCCTCGTCGCCAAACGCAAGAGCATGGGGGTCAAGGTCAACGAGCATCCGATGTACACCGAATACCTGCGCTACGCGCAGCGGCTGGGACTGGGCCGGGTCGACGCGCCGGGCTTGCAACATGTGCGGGCCTAGGAAGGTCCTGCTGGCCGCGGCCGGAGCGCTTCTGGCGGCTGGGCTCGCCGGAGCCCAGGAGTTCGTCCCCCCGGCCGATGGATTCGAGCCGGGCTGGGTCAAGGCCGAAGCCGCCCGCGTCTTCCAGCGGGGCGAGCTGTTCAACTACATCGACGGCGGAGCCGAGCTGTTTCTCGAATTCGGGTTCGACCGGCTCGTCGTCCAGACCTACGTCAAGGCCGAGCTCGAACTGACCCTGGAGGTCTATCGCCTGGACAGCCCGGAATCGGCCTTGGGCCTCTATCTCCTGAAAAGCGGACAGGAGACTCCGGTCCGGGGATTGGGCATCCGGCACACGGGCGACAGGTTCCAGCTGACCATTCTCCGCGGCCGGCTGTTCATCCACATCAACAACGCCGACGGTCTGCCCGACGCGGTCCCGGCCATGACCGCCCTGGCCCGGAAAGCCCTGGCCGGCCTCCAGGAAGGGCCGAGGGTCTCGCTCCTCGACTCCCTGCCGAAGAAGAACATCATTCCCGGAACAGAACGGATCTTTCGCGGTCCCTACGGACTGCAGGCGTTCTTCACCTTCGGGCCCGGGGATATCCTTCAGCAGAACCGGAAGGTCTTCGGCCTGGCCGCCGATTACCGGAGCGCGGAGGGCGACACTTATACCCGGCTTCTCCTCCGCTATCCGGATGTTCCTGCGGCTCGGGCCGCTCTGGACAACCTGCAGGCGAACCTGGACCCGTACCTCAAGGTCGAGGACAGCGACGCCCAGGGGTTCGTGTTTCGCGACTTCAAGAATCAGTTCGGGAGCGTCGAGCTCAAGACGGATTGGATCGAGATCCTGGTCGATCTGCCGGCGAGACCCCTGCGCTGAGCGCTCCGCTTCCGCCGGGATCAGCCGTTCGCGAGGCGGCCGCCCGTCAAAGGAGAGAGCATGGCCGAATTCCTCATCATCGGCGCGGACGCGGCCGGACTGTCGGCCGCCCTCCAGATCAAGCGCAAGAAATCGCGCTCCGACCTGAAGGTCCTGGCCAAGGGCCGGATCATCAGCTACGGCGCCTGCGGGATTCCCTACGTTTTGTCCGGGGACATCGCCTCGGCCGGGAGTCTGGTCCATTTCACACCGGAGAGCTTCCGGGAGAAGGCCGACATCCCGGTCGAAACCGGGCGGGAGGCCGTAGGGCTCTATCCGGAGACGCATGAAGTCGAAGTGAAGGACCTGGACTCCGGCCGAGTGTACCGCGAGGCTTACGGCCGGCTGCTCATCGCCACGGGCGCCGTCCCGCGGAGGTTGCCCGTCCTCGAATACGGACAGACGGGCATCTTCACCCTGCACACCGTGGAGGACCTCACCGCAGCCCTGGCCTTCATCCATGAGACCAATCCCCGGCGGGCCGCAGTCATCGGCGCGGGCAATGTCGGCCTGGAGCTCGTCGAGGCCCTGCACCGGCGGGGGATGAGCCTCGTCGTCGTGGACATCCTCGCGGAGGCCGCGGCCAACTGGCCCCAGCTCGTCAGGCGGGCCGTGTTAGACAAGCTCCGAGAAAAGAGAGTCGATTTCCGGCCCGGGACAGCCGTCGAATCCGCGGAGCGCCGCGGGAAGGAATTCGTTCTCAAGGCCGGAAGCGGCGAGATCCCGGCCGACATCATCTTTTCCCAAGCCGGCACCCGGCCGGCCACGGACTGGTGCCGGGACAAGCTCCGGACGCTGCCCAACGGCGCTCTGCTGATCGACGCGGCCTGCCGGACCTCGAAGGAGGATATCTTCGCCGCCGGGGATTGCGCTTCGGTCTTTCACAAGGTCCTCGGCGCGCCGGCCCACATCCCCCTCGGCTCCACGGCCAACAAGCTCGGCCGCCTGGCCGGGATCAACATGGCCGGCGGCGAGCTCGAGTTTCCCGGAGTCGTCGGCACCCAGATCTTCAAGTTCTTCGAGCTGTCCCTGGCCAGGACCGGTTTGAGCTCCGAGGACGCCCTTCGGGCCGGCTTCGAAGCGCGGGCGGTCTCGGCCAAGGCCAAGGACAAGGCCGGCTATTTTCCGGGCGCGGCCGACGCGGAAGTGGAGATCGTCTTCGAACCCGGTACGGGAAGGCTCCTGGGCGCCGCGGCTGTCTGCAGCGGCAACGCATCCCAATTCATCGATCCGGCCGCTGCGGCCGTGACAGCCGGCCTGATGGTCCGCGACCTGGCCTGGTTCGACGCGGCCTATGCTCCTCCTTTTGCCCCGGTGTGGAACGCCCTCGTTTCCGCCGCTTTTCGGGCGGCCGGATTCTGAGCCTCAGTCCGCGGTCCGTCCCGGGAGGCAACGCTTTTCCGGATTATTACGTATATAGAGTAGAGACCCTCGCGGGGAGGGCCTCAAATTGACACGGACCCGACATCATGTTAAGTCTTTCTATAAGAGCTCGATATGAGATGCCCCCAATGCCAAACCGACAACCTGCCCGACAGCCGGTTTTGCCATAAATGCGCAACGCCGCTGCCCCAGGATACATCTAATAATATCATCTCGCTGACCGAATCCTTCCAGGCCTACATCCGAGAGCTCAGCCGCGGGACGGTCTTCGCCGGCCGGTATGAAGTCATCGAGGAGTTGGGCAAGGGGGGCATGGGCCGGGTTTATCGGGTCTTCGACCAGAAGCTCCAGGAGGTCGTGGCCCTCAAGCTGCTCAATCCCGAGATCAGCTTCAACTCCAAGGCCGTGGACCGGTTCCGAAACGAGCTGCGCTTCGCCCGCAAGATCTCCCACCGGAACGTGGTCAAGCTGTACGACCTCGGCGAGGAAGGCTTCACCCACTACATCACCATGGAGCATGTGGACGGGGAGAACCTCAAGCGCTTCATCAAGAGGTCGGGCCAGCTGACGCCGGCCAAGGCCGTGCACCTGGCCCTCCAGGTCAGCGAAGGCCTGACCGAGGCCCATCACCTGGGCGTCATCCACCGGGACCTGAAACCGCAGAACATCATGATCGACCCCGAGGGCAACGCCCGGGTCCTGGACTTCGGCATCGCCCGGTTCACGGATTCCGAGCCCCTCACCGCCTCGGGAGTCATGATCGGCACGCCCGAATACATGTCCCCCGAGCAGATCGACATGAAGGAGGTGGACGCCCGGACGGACATCTATGCCCTGGGCATCATCCTCTTTGAGATGCTGACCGGCCGGGTGCCCTTCGAGGGCGAGACGCCGATCAGCATCGCCCTCCAGCACAAGAGCCGGCCGCCCCGCAATCCCCGGGAACTCAACCCCCAGATCGACCCTGCCCTGGCCGGGATCATCCTCAAGTGCCTGGAAAAGGACCGGGGCCGCCGCTACCAGACGGCCAAGGACCTGAGGGCCGATCTGAGCCGCATCCTGCAGGGCATGCCCACGACCGAGGTCAACGCCGCCAAGCGGGCCTCCGCCGGTTCCCGGGAGATCACCGTGACCTTCCGCCTCAGGAAGCTCCTCATCCCCGGCCTGGTCGTTCTGGTCCTCGGCGCGGCGGTCGCGGCGCGATTCCTTTTCTTCAAGCCGGCCGCCCCGGCAAGATCCCCTGTCGTCGTGCGCTCGGAGTCTGTCCCCGGCCCTCCTCCGGCCCCAAGCCTGGAGCGCTCTGAGAGCGGCCTATGGAGCCGGCTGTCCGGCGAGGCCCGGAAGTATATCAACCCCGACGAGCTCAGCAAGATGAAGGATACCCAGTACGTCATGGAGAGCCTGAAAAAGGTCCTGTCCAACGATCCTGGGCTTAGCCATAGCCTGGACAGGGCCATCGAGAAGACGAAAGAGGTCAAGAAGCACGAAGAAGAAGGCCGTCCCGACCTGGCCCAGCAAAGCCGCCGGGAAAGCCAGACGCAGATGCAGGAGCTGATGCGGCTCGTGGCCCAGCGTCAGGAGGTTCAGACAGCCCGGGACGACATGCTCCGGGCGAAGACTTTGGCCGAACAGGCGAGTCCCTCCCGCAAGAACCTCCTGTTTCTCGTGGCCCGCAGCGAGGAATCCAGCGCCGAGGATGCCGTCCTGCAGAATGATTTCTCCGGCGCGAAGACCCTATACGGCGTCCTGAAAAGGGTGTACCGCCTATCCCAGGGATGCCCGAACGACCAGGCTTGCCTCAAAGCCCTGCAGGACTACACGGCCGGCCTGATCCGCGAGGTCAACAGCCTCGACCGGCGCCGCATCGATCCTTGGACCTATGATTTCGCCGGAGAGATCATCCGCCAGGCCGAAGCCTTCCAAGGCCAGAAACAGCTCGAAAACGCGGCGGCCTCCTACCTCCAGGCCGCCTTTCTCTACGAAAAGATCAAGGAACAGGCCTCGCCCCTGACGAACTGACGGTTGACAGCGGCTCGCGTCACGGACTACAATCCCTCCAACCCATTCGAAGGAGAATCCATGAAAAAAGTCATCGTGGCCATCGTCATTCTATCGGCCGCCGTGGCCGCCCTGCCCCAAACCGGCCAGGCCGCCGACCTGTTCAATTTTTATATCCGGTCGGGATTGATCACAGAGGATGATTTTGACTTCTCCCCGCTCCTGTGGACGGTCGGGGCCAACTTCGACTTCAACCTGGGCCCGATGCTGATCCTCAGCCCCGAATGCGACCTCATCGTCCATCAGTTCAACTTCAGCCCCGTCTGGCTGACGCCGGCCGTGACCTTGAACCTCAACCTGTCCGGGCTGTACGCGGGGGCGGGCCTGGCCAAGTTCATCGTGATCGGCAGCGGCTACACCCTGACCAGCGATTTCATGTTCAAGCTCAACGGCGGGTTCAAGACCGACAGCTTCAAGCTCCAGGTCTACACCCTGAGCTCCTTCAACCATCTCTTCAGCGATATGGCGGTGGGCTTGACCCTGGGCTTCGGTTTCTAATCCCGGCCGCCGCCGAAGCCGAGGCTGATACTCAAGACGATTGACAGGCACGACCGATAAATTCTACAATTCCCCAGCTGGCATGAAGGAGGACGCATGAAAAAGCTGATTGCCTCGATTGTCATTCTGTTGGGCATCGTCGTGGCCCTTCCCCGAAACGCCCGGGCCGACGAGATCGACTCGTATCATTTCTATTTCAAGTCGGGCATGGTCACCAAATCCGATTTTTCCTTCTCCCGCCTGTACTGGACGATCGGGGCCGATTATGACTTCAACCTCGTGCCCTTCGTCATGCTCACTCCCGAGCTCGACTTCTACTTCAACGGGCTCGATTTCAGCGATTTCTGGATCGTGCCGGGAGCGACCTTGAACCTCCGCTACGGCGGCTGGTATGCGGGCGTGGGCGTCGTCAAGTACCTCCACGTCGGCGACCTCAACACCATGCCCACCGAAGTGGCGATCAAGATCAACGTCGGGTACAAGTGGGAAAGGTTCAAGCTCCAGCTGTTCTATCTGGACAAATACGGAAGCACCTCGGGCGTGGGCTTCGCCCTGTGCTTTCCTTTCTGAGCGGGACGACCCACGCTTTCCAAGTCAGCTGACGTAAGCGGCCGCTTCCTGTCCGCCGGTGCGCTTGATGACGACCAGGGTCATGTCGTCGCCGGGCGGCGCCTGGTGCGCGTGAGCTGAGACGGCCGCCAGGACGGCCGCTTGGATGTCGGCCGCGGGACGGCCGGCGTTGGCTCTCAAGACCTCCACCAGTCTTTCCTCGCCGAAGTATTTCGTCTCGCGGCTGTCGGCCTCGGGATTGACCGCCTCGGTGATGCCGTCGGTGAACAGGACCAGAACGTCCCCCGGCTCCAGGGAGACCGTGGACTGGACGTAGGGCTGGTCGGCCAGGAAGCCCAGGAGCATCCCCCCCTCTTCGAGACGGAGCAGTTTTCCGTTGGCCTTAACCAGCATGGGCGGGTTGTGGCCGGCGTTGGTGTAGGCGAAGGAGGCTGTCATCCGGTCCAGGATCCCGCAGAAGAACGTGACGAACATCCGCTCGTCGGTGTTCTGGACGAGGAGGCCGTTCAGCCGGGAGGCGACCGCCGCCATGCGCTCCGGCTTCAAGTCCTGGGCGCGGAGGCTGGCCTGGAGATTGGCCATGAGCAGGGCGGCGGGAATGCCCTTGCCCGAAACATCGGCCACGGCCACGCCGAGCTGGCCCGTCGGCAAGTCCAGGAAATCGAAATAATCCCCTCCGACCTCATGGCTGGGGAGGCTGACTCCCGAAACCTCGAACCCGGCCAGCTCGGGCATCTTGTGCGGCAGGAGCCGCTCCTGGATGGCCCGGGCCATTTCGAGCTCCTTCTCCAGCCGCTCCCGGGCGACGGCCTCCTCCCGGCCCTGCTTGACGGCCGCCGTCATCTGGTTGAAGGAAAACGCCAGGTCGCCCAGCTCGTCCTGGTTGGGGATCTCGACGGCCGTGTCGAGATCGCCCTCGGCGATGCGGTCGAGATGGCGATGGAGCGCCCGGATGCCCTTGGTGATCCCGCCGCTGATCCTGAGTCCGAAGACAAGGGCCAGGATCTCCAGGATGAGAAAGACCACCCCCAGCCCGATGAGAGCGGCCAGGACGATGGTCCCCACGGGGGAGGACACGTTGAACAGCTCCGAAAGGGTCGTCCGGAGGCTCCGCTGCAGCTCGAGTCCCAGGCGGCCTTTGATCCAAACATCCTTGTCCTGCAAGAACACATCGAGCTCGGTCGTGCCGAAATAGACGGTCCGTCCGAAGAAGGATTCGGCCTCCGCTTCGCCGGGCCGGGCCGATGCGGCGGCGGGCACGGGTCGGTATGAGGCGCTCACCCGCCATCCTTCTCCTCGGAGCTTTTTGGGCGTCTCCCCGGCCGTATCCTCGTCCCGGACGACGGAATCCAATTTCGTGAAGGACAGCGGGTCGCCGAGGCGGAGGATGATATCGCTATGGATGAGCCCGGCCAGGCGCGACAGGGATGTCCCGTCGACCGGACATCCCCGGATCGCGACGACTCCGCCGCCGGGGCGTGAAAAGCCCAAGAGCCAGAGCTTTTCTTCCCGCCAGAACAGGGCCCCTTTCGCTGCATCGCCCGGTCCGAACGGAGAGCCGGGCTTCGACAGGCCGCCCGCCAGGTCCGCCAGCCAATCCGGAGGCCGGCCGGCGGTCCGAAGGCCGCCCCCGCCTGCCTCGGCCGAAAACCATCCGGGCGAAAGCGTCTGAACAAAGTCCCGATCCAAGGCCGCCAGCTGTCCCCACTCCTCGATCAGGGACCTAGCCCCGGCCGCATGGCTCTGCCCCAGGGTGATGTATGTCAGGCCGGCGCCCAGCGCAAAAAGCAGGACGATCGGAACGATCACCAGGAAGAACGCGGCCACGGCCAGCTTCGGCCTGAGCTTCATGAAGTGGAGCCGGACCGTGACCAGGAGATGGAACAGGCTGAAGAACCAGAACCAGCGCAAGGAGAAGAGGCCGTACCGAAGGACGGAGTGGAGCAAGGCCTCCCCGTCCGTCCGGGCTTGGAGCAAGGCGCCCGACGGCCAGAAGAACATCAGCATCGGCAGGAGGATCAAGCCGAGCCCGAAGACGTAGGCTTGCCGGCGGGAGGTCAGAGCCTCGTAGGACCCGTACCTTCGGATGAGCAGAAAGAAGAAGGAGAAGACCGAGGCCCCGACCCAGCCCTGGACCGTGAGCCGGGAGGACGCCAAGGGGACGATCCCGACGACGAGCCAGATGACCCAGAACAGCCTGGCCTTGGACCGGATGAACAGCAACCTGACGGCGAGGCCCCAGGCTGCCGCCAGGACCGCCGCTATCACCGCAAGCTTGAGAAGCCCCGTTTCGGCGGGAATGAGACGGACAAGCATCCAAGAGGCGACGCACCCGGCGGCGATGAGCAGGACGCAGGTCCAGACGCGGTTGTTCTCCGGGGAGACCGGCCTTTTTTTCAGCTCGGTAAAGAACAGGTCCTCGCTCCGCCTGGCCTTCGTCGCAATGTCCTGCCGGTCCGCCATGGCCTCTCCGTTTTATTTCAATTCCTTGATGAAGATGTTCCGGAAATAGACCGAGGAATCCTCGTCATGGTTCTGCAGGCCGATGTAGCCTTCGGCCGCGAAGTCCCTGACCTTGCCCCTCGGCTCGGCCTCCCAGTCCAGGACCCGGCGGCCGTTGAGCTCGACCCGGAGGCGCTTCCCCCGGAAGGTGATTTTGAAATGGTTCCACTCCCCCGGGGGCAGGGACGCCGCCCCGGAAGAGGCTTCGGCGTCGTAGGCGCTCCCGGTCCTGTGGATCCCCTGCTGTGTATCGTCGATCTGGATCTCGAAGGAATGGGTGACGTAGTCGTCGCTCGCCGGGACACCGGGGACGCGGAGGAAGACCCCCGAGTTCGTCTCCGGCTTCGAACACTTAAAATCCAGGTCGAGCTCGAAGTCACGATAGGTCCGGAGGCTGTACCAGAGGAGGCCCATCCCGCCCTGGGACTTGAGGATGCCCGTCTCCGGGTCGAGGTCGAAATAGCCCGGCCCGTAGTGGTTCCAGCCGTGCTTCTCGTACCCGCTAATGTCGCGGATCAGGAGATCCTGATAGTCCCGATAATGGGTGACGCTTCGGATGTAATCAATGCATTTATTCACGGCCGGGACGGGGTTGGCGGCGTCCGCTTCCGCTTCGTGCTCGATGGTCAGCCACCCCCTGTAATCCTGGAGGGTCAGCTCGGCCAGGAGGCTGCGAATGTCCGCCCGTCCTTGGCCCAGGGGAACATCTTCCGCCTTTTCGGTCCCGTAATCGCTCCGGTCCTTGAGATGGACATCCCACACCCGGCCTTTGAGGACCCTCAGGCATTCGAGGGGACGATGTCCCCCTCTCATGAAGTGGCCGTCGTCGAAACAGGACCCGAACCGCTCGTCCTTGTCCCGGACATAGGACAGGACCGTTTCCGGCTTGCCGAAGGAGGACGGCTCCGGGTGATTGTGGATGGCGATATACAGCCAATACTCGCGCACCAGCTTCTCCAGGATCTCCGCCCCTTCCTCCTGGGGCTCGGTGACGATGACCCTCACCCCGAGCTTCCGGGCGAATTCGAACACTTTGCGGATCGCCGCTTCCGTATTGTCGAAATTGACCACGCCGTAGCCGACCACCTCGATGCCCGATTCCCGGAGTTTCTTCTGAACGAGTTGGATGTTTTCGCCGCTCAAGTTGTGGTCGAAAACAGCTCCGGGAGCTTCGTCGCCCAAGGACTGTCCGGGATAAGCCTGGACGAAGCGCACTCCCAGCCCGCGAACCAGCCGGAGCGTCTCGAAGAAGGAAAAATTCCGGAACGTCCAGCACTGCACGGCGACCGGGAAATTCCTGATGCGGACATCGCCGTAGGGGTCCGCCTCCCCCTTCGCCGCGGGAGCGAAGCCGGACGCCGCCGTCCAGACAACGATCACCGCTGATAAAAATACTCCCCTAGCCGTCCGCGTCATCGGTCCTCCTCCGTCCTCTTTTATTTCTTCCGGGGATTCCATTCTCCCCTGGCCACGGCCGGGACGAACACCTCAAGACCCGGCGGCGGGAAGGCGATGGTCTTGTCCTGCTCGACGCTCATGTAGGCCGCCATGAGCAGCTCGGTGACGTTCAGCCCGTCGCTGAAGTTCTCCTGGGGCCTCTTCCCGTCCAGGAACGACCGGACCATGTGCCGGTTCTCGGCTTCGTAGCCGTATTCGCTCTCCTCGTTGCTGACCACCGGCATGAGCCCGGTCTCGGCGTTCTGCTTCTCAACCAGGTCCTCGCCCGACCGGCCCGTGACCTTGCGGCTGAAGAACACTTTCAAGCCCGAGTCGAGGGTGTTGATCTGGAGGGCGTACTCCGGGCCCAGGAGCTCCATGCTCAGGCGCAGGCCGGCGCCGACATAACACCAGGACGTGGTCGTTTCCACGACCACGGTCCGTCCGGCCTCGTCCCGGTACTCGATGAGCGACCGGCCGAAATCCTCGGCCGGACGAAGGAGATAGTCCGTCTTGCCCGCGCTGTTCTTCCTCAGGATCTCGGCGTAAGCCGGGTCCTGCCATTTCAGGCAGGAGGCATAGGCCGCGACCTTAAGGGGGGTGAGGTAGGTCCGGTCCCGGCCGGGAGGGGTGAGCATGAAGCGCGCTTCCTCGACCGAGTGGCACATCATGTCGTTGATCACTCCCCCGCCCTGGAGCGAGCCCTCCCAGAACCAGGGCATGTGCGGGCCGCTGTGCTCCTCGGCCGCCCGGGCCAGGTACGGCGGCCCGGACAGGGCCGCGCCCCGCGCCCAGACGATCTCCTTGCCCCGAGTCACGGCCGGGGCGAACAGCTGGTTCTCCAGGTAGCCGTCCAGGACATTCGCCTTCCGGACGAGCTCGAGCATCCGCCGCGCTTCCTTGACGTTTCGCCCCAGAGGCTTCTCGCAGCAGACACCGGCCAGCTCGCCCCGGCCCTTGTCCAAGGCGGCCGCGATCTCCTCCATCACCTCGACCCGGGTGAAATTGGGAGCACAGATCCAGAGGGCGTCGATGGCCGGGTCGGCGACCATATCCGTCACGGATGGATAGGGCTTGGCCTCTCCCACCCGGAGCGTGCGGGCCAGACCGGCCGCCTCCTCGGCCCGGACGCAGTCCGGGTCCATGACCCCCATGATGTCCGCGTCGCGGACGCCGACCCAGGAGCGGATGTGAAAGCGGGCGTTGAATCCGCCGCCGATGAACCCGATGCCCAACCGGCTCTTGGTCATGTCGGACCTCTTCCTCTCCCTCCGGCCCGGCGGCCGGGGACGAAGCATTCTTCCTTCGAAGGCCGTCCGGCTCTCAGCGTGCCGCCGCTTCCGTGACAGCCTTCCTCTCGCGGAACAGAAAGATGAAGGCCAGGGCGCAGACGAGGGTCAGGACCGTCGGCACCCAGAAGACGTTGCGCCAGTTGGTCACGTCGTTCTTGGTGAACAGGTCCTTGATCCAGCCCGAGAAGTTCGACCCTACGAAATTGCCGATCCCCAGGATGACCACGGCGATCAGGCTCTGGGCCGAGGCCCGGATGTCAGGCGGGGCGATCATGTCGATATAGGTGTAAGCGGCGACGAAGAAGAAAACATAGCAGAAGCCGTGGAGGGCGAGCGAGGCGATGACCAGCCAGGACGGCGTGCCGATGACGAAGATGATGTAGCGGAGCGGCCAGGCCAGCAGGCCCAGGATCATGGTCTTCTTGATCCCGAGCTTGGGGAGGACAATGGGCAACAGGAAGGCCATGACGAAGATCTCGGCCACCTGGGCGATGGTCATGACCAGCGAGATCGAGGTCTGGCTGACGCCGATCGCGGACGAGGTCAGGAAGAGGGAGGTCAGGATGTAGTAGAACTGAAGCTCGGTGGCCACGACGAAGCAGATGAGGACGAAGATGAGGAGGTTCCGGTCCTTGAGCATCTTGAACGCTTCGAGGAAGGCCCACGGCTTCTTGGCCTTCGTATTGGGCGGCGTGTGAGGCAGAGTGAAGGACTGCAGGCCCATGATCAGGGAAAAGACGCCGGCCAGGAGCAGGACGTCGCCCTTCAGGGCGAGGGCCGGGGCCGACTCGGCCAGCAACCGCCAGCCGAACAGGGCCCAGCCGGCCGCGATCCAGCCGATCGTGCCCCACACCCGGATCCGGCCGAACTCCTTCTCCGAGTTCTTGAGGTTCATGAAGGCGAGGGAGTTGGTCAAGGCCAGGGTCGGCGCGAACAGGACGCAATAGGCGAGCATGATCCAGACCATGCCCGAGTAGCTCTGGACGGTCGCCCCCAGGATGAGGATCCCCCCGCCCAGGAGCTGAAGGACGGCGATGATCTTCTGGGAGGGAAAGTACCGGTCGGCCAGCTGGCCCCCGATCATGGGGGCGAGGATCGTGGCGATGGGCAGGAGGCTCATGATGAACCCGATCTGCAGCCCGGAAAAATGGAGGCTGCTGTCGAGGTAAGCCGACAAGACCGGCGCCCAGGCGCCCCAGATGGCGTACTCCAGGAACATCATGATCCCGAGACGAAACCTGATGCTCATCCCCTTCTCCTATTCAAGAAATCTAATCCTTTCACACAATTTTCTTCGCTGCCGGGTCCCAGGCCACCCTCCGTCCTTCTACGAACGACCGGGTGGCCATATGGCAGGTGATGGCCTCCTCGAACGCCTGGTCGATGTTGCACCTCGGCTGACCGCCGTTGCGGATGCAGTCCAGCCAGTCGGCGATATGAAGATGGCTGACGTCCATGATCCGCCCGGCCAGGTAAGTGTACATCAGGCCCCGGCCGGCGAAGTACTTCTCGGTAGCCGAGGTGACCGTATCGATGCCCTTGGCTCCCTGGCTATAGGACGCCAGGGGCAGCTCCGGGTCGATGATCTTCTTCTCGATCTTGTCCTTGTAACGGGTGGAGTCCGCGTCGGCATAGACGGTCAGGCCTTGCATGACTTCCATAGTCGCGTCGTGGCCCATGATCAGCCGCCCCCGGACGCGGCCGTTGGCCAGAGTGGCGCTGTACACCAGGGTCAGGTCGCGGTCCGGGTATTCGAACACCGCCTGGAACACGTCCGGCACGTCGCGGCCGTCCTTGAAGAAATAGATGCCGCCCGAGGCCGTGGCGTACTTGGGGATGCCCAGCTCGAGGATGTGGTTGATGGCGTCGTATTCGTGCGACAGCAGGTCCCCGGACAGTCCGGTGCCGTAGTCGAACCAGCACCGCCAGCGGAAGAAACGCTCCTTGCTGAAAGGCACCTTGTTCGGCGCGGGCTCCTGGAACGTCTCCCAGTCGATATTGGACTCAGAGCCTTCAGGATGGATGTCGTACACCCAGGCGCCGTTGGGCGAATTGCGGTTGGTGGACGTCTCCACCAGGGTGACCTTGCCCAGGACGTTGGCCCGGATAAGATCCTTGGCCTGGAGGTGGCTTTCCTGCTGCCGGCTCTGGTGGCCGAGCTGGAAAACGATGGGACTCGCCTTGACCGCGGCCGCCAGCTGGTGCGTCTCCTCCTCGGTCCGGGTCAGGCACTTCTCGCAATAGATATGCTTGCCGGCCGCGACCGCGTCCAGGGCGATCCGGGTGTGCCAGTGGTCGGGTGTGGCGATGACCACCGCGTCGATGTCCTTGTCGGCCAGGAGGTCCTGGTAGCGCTTATAGCGCTTGGCTCCCGGGAAGCCCTTGGCCCCGCCCGGCCGTTCCTCGTTGGAGGCGGCGGCCACTCCCCGCTCGGTCCGGATGTCGAACAGGTCGCAGACCGCGGCGAAATCGACGTTCAGGTCGTCCTGGTTCAGCCAGCTTTCCAGCCACTTGTTCTCTTTGTCCTCCAAAGCCTTTTGTCTTTGCTCGGCGATGATGTCGGGATGGGCGAAACCGGCGGAGATGGCCAGGTCCTCGCCCCGGCCCCCGAATCCGATGAATCCCAGGCGGACGAGCTGGCCCTGTTTCTTCAGGGTCGTCCGGGGGAGGAAGGCCGGCGCCCGTCCTCCGGCGGGCAGGCCGAGCTCGGACAGGATCGCTTTCTTCCTGGCGTCCTCCGCGGCCTTCTTGCTCAGGAAGCTGTAGACGAACGCACCCAGGAACGGCACTGAGGCCAGCGCCCCGAGCACGCTCCGCCGGCCGATCCCTTTCGGCTTAACGATATCGGCCGCCGCGTCCGCCGACGGGGATTTCGTCTCTTCTGCGCTCATGATGTCCTCCGATCGCGGTCCGGGACGCGCCTCAGGCGCGGCCTTTCTTGCGGAAGATCAGGCCGTCTAGCCCGATCGTCCGGCTCGTGGGGAACAGGATGACGACCCACAGGGCGAAGAACTCCACGACGTTCTTGGTCACGAACAGGTAGCTCCCCTCTTGGGGGACGGAGTAAGCGTAGCCGATCCAGGGCGGATTGCAGAAATAGTAGAGCGCCAGGAGGACCATGCCCGCCGCCGCTGCCGCCCGGGTGAGAAAACCGGCCATCAGGCCCAGGCCGATGGCGATCAGCCCCCAGATGTTGAGGAAATCGATGATCTTGAGCACGGTCGGGTCGGCGGCCGCCGAATGGAACAGGCCCGCCAGCGGCCCTTTGGATTCGAGCAGGAAGGAGGCCGATGTCCAATAGGGATTGAGCAGCTTGGCGATCCCTTCATAGAGAAAGTGCCAGCCGATGGCCATCCGGAGCAAGACCAGGATCCAGAGCTTGAGCTTGGTGCAGGGCCATGACTCGCGGGAAGGGGCTGGGGATGGGGTCATTGTCCTCTCTCCTTTCGCCGGGATGAGTTGAACCTATCCTCTCTGAATTCGCCGGCCGTTGTCAATTGATGACGGCCGCGGCGTTGGACTTCGGGCAGTCCCTCATCAGATACGGTTGGGTGCAAACCGTCCGGCCCCAGATGTCCAGCAGGGCGGCTTTCAGCCGGTCCCACTGGGCCTTGACCGTATCCTGGACGCCGTCGCGGTTGCACAGGAAGTCCTTGACGACGTTGTCCTCCCGCCCGTAGCGGACGGCGCAGATATCGTACTTCTCGCGGCCGGGCATGTTCAGCACCCGGTCAACATGCTTGACGCTGTCGTCGACGAAGACGATCGCCTTGAACTCCTGCTGGACCGAGCCCAGCAGGAGGGCCAGCATCTTCCCCTTGTCCTGTCCGGAGGTCATGAACACGCCGTCCGCGTAGGAGGCGTTCGGACCGGGGTCGAACGCGGTGTCAGCCCGGAGCCGGGGAGCGCTGTCCTTGAACTCATAACCGTTGCGGCGGAGCTCCCTCATGGTCATATCGCGGTAGTCCGCCCCGCGCGAAGTGAGGATCATGGCCGGAAAGCCCCCCGCCTGGAGCTTCTGGACGATGCCGGGTGAAGCCGGGTCCGGAGGGACCATCGAGCCCAGGAAGAAGAGGATCCCCTGGACCTTCAGCAGCTCCTGGAAGTCGCAGGCCGCAAGGTACGGGCTTGGGCCTTCCGTAGGAATTTTGGCCAGAAGACCCGACTGCCAGATGAACCACTGGTCGGAGCCCAGGGAGGCCGTCAACCGCAGGAGCGTATTGTCCGCGTCGAAGACGAGCAGGACCCGGCCCGCGCCTCCGGACTTGGCGGACAGGGATTCGGCCGCTTGAATGACGGCTGCCAAATCGCTCCATTCATGCCTCTCAGACGTACCGGCGGCGAGTGGTCCGCAAAGAATCGCCGCGACGCACAGGATCAAGGTCGGGATCAGGATCTTTTTTCGTCTCATGTTGTCCCTCTCAGGAATGATTTTGACCGCTATCATATTTATTAAATTGAGAGTCCCTGTCAATGATGCTGGAATCAAGATATCCTATTTTTCTTTGACATTTCCCTCGACGACGTGATATCAATCTAGGTCGTAGTAAGGGGATAGAGGCATCCGGAGGGGCAAGGCTTCATTCCAGAAAAAATCAAGTCAGACATCTTTATGAGGAGGTCATTCATGAAAAAATTTGGATGGTTGGTTTTGGCGCTTTTGATCTTGTCTTCCACGCCGTTCATTTTTTCGCAGCAGGGCTATGAGATGGTCGTTCGGGGAGGGGGGGATGTCTATTTCACTTACACTCCATACTCCAACTTTTCCCAGGATCCGCAGATCTGGATCACGTTCAAGAAAGGCGGCCAGGCCGCAGGCCAACACCTTGAACAAAGAAATGCCCTGCGGCCGGGCCAGGCGGCTTGGCTGGACCGTAGGATCGAGGATAATGAGCCCGATAGAATCATCGTCACCGGGATCCCGGACGCCAATATGAAAGAGTTCACCATCAGCTGGACTAACGGCAAAGTCATGGGCGTCAGCTCGGCCATGCCTTACCTGAGCGCCTTGCAGGACCCCAATAAATTCGTGCCGTTCGTCGTTTACAACGACGGCCGAGGAAATTTCATCGCGACCAAGATCGGCTCGGCCATCTGATTTCTCCCGCCGAATACGTCCTGCCGCCATCGGCATTTATTGAGGGTGATCCTTACTTCGATTCCAACCCAGCCGGATGCCGCGGCGCTGCGGACGTATAATAGCGCCGGATTACAAGCATGGCGCGCAAACTATTATCGCTAAAGCTCATCCTTCTCATCCCCCTCCTCGCCTCGGGCTGCCGTGAAAAGGCGGAATGGCAGAGGACGACCCTTTTCGCTTTCGACAGCGCCTGCGAGGTCGAAGTGTTCGGCACGGCCTCGGAATTCGAAGCGGCCCAAAAGCGGATCATCGATACCTTCCAGGAGCTCCAGGACCGATTCTCTCCGGACGCCGAGGACCTCTCCTCGCCGCTCGTCGTCGGCCTGTTCCGAAAGGCTCAAGAGGTCTATGAAGCCTCGGGCGGCGCGTTCGACATCACGGTCAAACCGCTCTCGCGCCTATGGGGCTTTCAGCACGATTCGCGCTATGTCCCGACGTCGGGGCAGGTCGCAGAGGCGCTTGAACGGGTGGGCATGGACAAAGTGGGCGTTGGGCCCGACCGGATCATCTTGCCGCCGGGAATGGGCTTGGACTGGGGCGGAGTCGCTAAAGGGCTGGCCGTGGACCTGGCGGTCAAGGAGCTCAAAGCCATGGGCATCGGCCGGGGTTTCGTCAACGCCGGGGGCGACCTCTACTGCTGGGGGAAGAACCCGGAAAACTTTCCCTGGAAGGTCGGGGTCAGGCATCCCCGCCGGGAAGGTTACCTGGGAATCCTGGCGCTCTCGGACCTTGGGGCAGCGACTTCAGGAGATTACCAGCGCTATTTCGAATCCGGCGGCGTACGCTATCACCATATCTTCGACCCCAAGATAGGCTTTCCCGCCCGGGGCAAGCAGAGCGTCACGATCGTCGGGCCGGAGACCGCGACCTGCGACGCGTTGGCGACGGCCGTGTTCGTCAGTCCCGACCCGGTCAAGATCCTGGACAAGTATCCGCGCTACGGGGCGATCATCGTGGACGACGCCGGCCGGATCCTTTTCGCCGGCAAAAAAATCGATTTCCTTCCCGAAAAATAGATCAGTCCTTGATCCCGACGAGGTCGAGCATGAAGGCGAACTCGAGCGCGGTCAGCTTGTGCCGCTCGAAGCGGCCCGAGGCGCCGCCGTGCCCGCCCGACATATTGGTGTGGAGCACCAGCCGGTTCTTGTCTGTCTTCATCGCCCGCAGCCTGGCCGCGAACTTGGCCGGCTCCCAGTATTGGACCTGGGAGTCGTGCAGCCCGGTCGTGAGCAGAATGGCCGGATAGGCTTTGGCTTCGATGTTGTCGTAGGGTGAATAGCTCAGCATGTAGTCGAAGTATTCCTTGACGTTGGGGTTGCCCCACTCGTCGTACTCGCTCGTCGTCAAGGGGATCGTCGGATCGAGCATGGTGGAGATGACGTCGACATAGGCCACCCCGGCCAGGACGCCCTTCCACAGGTCGGGCCTCAGGTTGGTCACCGCGCCCATGAGCAGGCCACCGGCGCTGGCGCCCATGGCGAACATCCTATCGGGGCGAGTGTACTTTTCCGCCACCAGGGCTTCGCCGCAGGCGATGAAATCGGTGAAGGTGTTCTTTTTCTTGAGGAGCTTCCCGTCCTCGTACCACCACCGGCCCATCTCCTGGCCGCCGCGGATGTGGGCGATGGCGTAGACGAACCCGCGGTCGAGAAGGCTGATGACCGCCGAGAAGAAAGAGGGGTCGCTGCTGTATCCGTACGAGCCGTAGCCGTAGAGTAGGAGCGGATTTTGTCCGTTCTTTTGGATTCCCTTCCGCGAAACGAGCGAGATCGGGACCTTGACGCCGTCGGAGGCCGTGGCCCATAGCCTCTCGGCGGAGTAGTTGTTCGAATCGAACCCGCCCAGCACTTCCTCTTGCTTGAGCAGGGTCCGCTCCTTGGTCTTCATGTTGGTGTCGTAGGTGGAATCCGGGGTGGTGAGCGACGAATACTCGACCCGGACCAGGTCGGTCGACGGCTCGGGATTGTAGCCCACGAAGGTGCTGTAGACCGGCTCTCCGAACTCGAGATTATAGTCGGTCGTCTTGTCCCAGCTCATGACCCGGACCTGGGTCAGGCCGTCCTTCCGCTCGCCCAGGACGAGATACTTGTCGAACAGGTCGAAATCCTCCAGGAGCACTTCCGGACGGTGGCCGATGACGTCCTTCCAGTTCGCCTTGGCCGTCCGGGCAGAGGGAGTTTTCATCAACCGGAAATTCTTGGCCTCCCAGTTGGTCAGGATGTAGAAACTGCCGCCCAGGTGGTCGACCGCGTATTTCAAATCGTGCTCTCGGGGATGGAACACGACCGGCGGCCTGCCGGGCCGCTTGGCGTCGATGGTCCGGCATTCATCCGACAGGGTGCTTCCCGAGTCGATCAGGATGTACGCGTCGGACTTGCTCCGGCGGATGTTCAGCTCGTAGGTCTCGTCCGCCTCGACATAGACCTCCTTGTCCTGGGCCGTGTCCGTGCCCAGGACGTGGGACATGACCTTGTATTGCCGCAGGGTCTCCTCGTCCTTGATGAGGTAGAAGACCGTCCTGTTGTCGTCGGCCCAGACGGCCGAGCCGCCCGTGACCTTGATCTCGTCCGGCAGGACCTCCCCCGTCTCGAGGTTCTTGAAATGGATGGTGTACTTGCGCCGGCTGACCGTGTCCACGCCGTAAGCGATCATTTTCGAATCCGGGCTGGGCTCGACGTCGGCGACGTGGAAGAAGTCATGTCCGCGGGACAGGACCGGTCCGTTGAGGAGGACTTCCTCGGGAGAGTCTAGGCTTCCCTTCTTCCGGCAGTACAAGGGATACTCCTGGCCCGTTTCGTAGCGAGAGTAATAGTAGTAGCCTTGGCGCTTGTAGGGCACCGAGCTGTCGTCCTGCTTGATGCGGCCCACGATCTCGGCGTAGAGCTTGTCCTGGAGAGGCTGGGTCGGGGCCATGACCTTGCCCAGGTATTCGTTTTCCGCTTTTAGGTATTCCAGAACCTTGGGATTATCGCGCTCCTTGAGCCAGTAATAGTCATCGACGCGGGTCTGGCCGTAAGCGATGAGCTTCTGCGGGATCTTTTCCGCCACGGGCGGCTTGGGCCCGGACTGACAGGCTGTCCCGGCCAGCCCCCCGATGAATACGACCAGCGCCAGCGCGAAAAGCGCTTTCCTCGGAGCTTGAGACATTGTCTTGAACACGCGTCCTCCTTGTTTGAACAGGTCCGCGGGCTGAATCCGCCCGAATGGAATAGATTAAGCGGCCCGCCGGCCAAAGTCAATCATTCGCCGCCCGCCGATAATTCCTTGACGGGGCGAAAAGCGGACATGTAAAATGGCGGGAGCGAGCGACCCATGGAATTCCACATCATCCTCATCCTCATCGTCATGATCGCGGCCTACGCCGCGGCCACGGCCCTCAAGCGGCCGGTCGAAACGAGCATGCTGGCCGCGGCCCTGGCCGGAGGCCTGGCCGGGGCCGCCTTCCGCACGCCGGCCCTGCGGGAGCTGCCGCGGCACATTGTCGAGGGATCGTTCACCTACCTCGACGTCATGCTCCTTTTCACCACGGCCACCGTCTTCATGGCCGTGGTCAGCGAGTCCGGCGGGGTGAACTACGTCGTTCGGGCGACGATGAGGATCTTCGGCCGGACGCGCTTCCTGGCCTTGATGGTCCTGATGTTCATCGTCCTCATCCCCGGCGCCCTGACCGGCGCGGGCAGCGTCTCCCTGCTCGTGGTCGGAGCGCCGGTGGCCCTGGCCCTGCGCCAGCTCGAGATCTCGGAGAGGCGCGTGGCCGCCATCCTGTTCATCGTCGCCGGCCTGAGCGCGGCCGCTCCGCCGGTCAACATCTGGGCGATGATGCTCTGCGCGGGCACGGCCATCCCCTACGTGGGCTTCGAGCTTCCCCTGGGCATTCCGGTCCTCATCCTGGGAACGTTCACCATGATCGTCCTGGGCTTGAAGCGGGACAAGGACGCCGGGGCGGAGCGGGCGCGGCCGGCCCTGCCCGAGGTGCCGAAGGGCATAACCTGGTGGCGGGTCACGATTCCCTTCGCCGTGTTCTTCGGCCTGATCGCGGCCTACCGCATCTGGCCGTTCCGGATGCCCATCCTCGGCCTGGCCCTGGAATTCGTCATCGTCGGGTTCATCGCCTGGCTGTGCAGCCCCCGCCGGATCAACATCCTCGTCCTGTCCCGGGACACGGTCAAGCGCCTTCTCCCTCTTCTGGCCACGACCGCCGTGGTCGGGATGCTCCAGCAGGTCATGACCGCCACGGGCGTGAGGGGCCTCCTGTCCTTCGCCGTGATCAGCATCCCGCTCGTCATCCTCTTCATCAGCCTGGCGGTCATCATCCCGGTGTCCGAGGGCGTGCTGACCTACGGCGCGGCGGCCATCCTGGGCATCCCCCTGATTTGGTTCTTCGACTCCATCGGCCTGCACGCCACGGTGGCCATCGCCGGGTTGAGCCTGCTCTGGCCCCTGGGCGACGGACTGCCGCCCACGGCTCTCATCGGACGGCTGAGCATGATGGTCTCGGGCTATAAAGGCACCTACTGGAGCTTTCTCCGCAGCACCTGGCTGCCCTGGCTGGTCATCACCGTGACCGGCATCTTGATGATCGTCTTCAGCGACAAGCTGGCCTTCCTCGTGCGCTGGAGCATGTGACGGAGTGGAGGGTTCAATGCCTCTCATCATGTGGGCTTATTACGGGATATGCGTCTGTCTCATCGGGCTTCTCCTGTGGAACTTCTTCCGGGAGAAAAAAAGCGCGGATGACCTGCTGCTATATCTCATCGTCCTCGTCCCCCTCGTCCTCCGCATCCTGAGGGTGAAGTGAGAGGCGCGCCGTGAAACGCCCCGCCCTGGTCAAAAGCCTGATGGCCGCTGCGGTCCTGGCCGTCCTCGTCGCCGGAGGCTTGCCGCTCTACCAGCACCGCCATCACTCGATCCCGATCGTGGCCGGCCCGGGCGTTACCCGGGTGGCCCGGCTGAGCGATTGGGGGCCCGGCCTGAAAGGGACCATGGCCGACACCCTGGTCTTCGTCATGGAGGGCAAGACACCGGGAGGCAAGGCGCTCCTCATGGCCAACACCCACGCCAACGAGCCGGCCGGATTGCTGGCGACGCTCATCCTCCTCGAGAACGCGGTCGTGGAGAAGGGGACGCTCTTCCTCATCCCGGAATTCAACCGCAGCGCCGGGAGCGGCACCCGCCCCGGTGACGGATACCCCCTCTATTTCCAGATCCAGACTCCCTGGGGCGCCCGGACCTTCCGCATGGGCAACCGCGACGCCCATCCCCTCGACCAGTGGCCCGACCCCGACGTGTACATCCACTACCCCGACAAGCAGCTCCTGTCGTTCATCGACATCCGGAACACCAACCGGACCTGGCCCGGACGGCCCGACGGCCCGCTCATGGAACGCGTGACCTACGCCACGATGGAGCTCCTGCGGAAGGAGAAGGTGGACGTGGCCCTCGACCTGCACGGCGCGGAGACCATGTTCCCCGTCACGAACTGCATCGTCGCTCCGGAAAAGTCCGCCCGGATCGCAACCATGGCCGCGCTGTACGTCAAGGCCCGGGAGCATTTCGACAACCACGTCGAGCCCTCGCCGTCCGGTTTTCGCGGCCTGTCCCATCGCGAGATCGGGGACTACTCCGACACCCTGCCCTTCCTGCTCGAAGCGCCCATCCCCTTCCTCGACCAGCCGACAGGGCCCAAGACCGAGCAGTTCATCCTGGACGGCAAGGACCCTCTTCTTCTCAAACTGTCGAAGAAGGGCAAGCTCTTCGTCCCCTACGACGCCGAGGGCTGGCCGATGGACAAGCGGGTCGGACAGCACGCCTCGGTCTCCCTGGAGATCCTCAACCAGTTCTCGAAGAAGAACCCGGACCGTGCGATCGAACTGACCAACGCCCCCCGCTACAAGGACGTCGTGGCCGGAGGGGTGGGGTCGTTCCTTCACGACCCGGCCGCGGCCGAAGCTTCGAGGGTGCATCATAACGACGCGCCGTGAGCCCGGGCCGGCCCGAGGCTGAATTCTAGGAGGAAAGACATATTGAACAAGAAGCTCACGATCCCGCTCGGACTCGCCTTGGCCGCGGCGCTGCTCGTCGCCGGCGGAATCGTCATGAAGCGATCGGACTCGCCGGCCGCCGTCGAGGAATCCTGGACGGAAGCTCCTGAGAACTGCACCGTCGTCATGGTCGGCAAACAGGCCTCGGCCGACGGTTCGACCATGACCACCCACACCGCCGATTGCGGCCATTGCGATTGGACCTTTCGGTCCGTGCCCGCTGCTGACCATCAGCCCGGCGAAACGCGTCGGATCTATCACATCGACCAGTACAAGACCTGGCCGCCGTCCGAGGGATTGAAATGGGACCTCATCACCGGCGATTTCACCGGGCTGGAGATCCCCGAGGCGGCCCATACCTACGGCTACATCCACGGCATGTTCGGCTACCTGAACGACCAGCAGCTGGCCATCGGCGAATCCACGATCGGCTGCCAGAAAAAGATGGAGAACCCGACCCCCACGGTGAAGTTCGATATCACCATGCTCACCCTGCTGGCCATGGAGCGCTGCCGGACGGCCCGCGAAGCGATCAAGCTTATGGGCTCTTTGGCCGAAAAGCACGGCTACGGCTATCTCGACCGCGGCGAGATGCTGGCCCTGGCCGACCCCCAGGAAGTTTGGGTTTTCGAGATCATGCCCGTCGGTCCGCTCTGGACTCCGAAGAGCGGCAAGCCCGGGGCGGTGTGGTGCGCAGAGCGGGTGCCCGACGACCACGTAGCCGTTTGCCCCAACGAGTCCCGCATCGGAGAGATCGACCTCAAGAACAGCGACGATTTCCTGGCCTCGCCCAACGTCGTCTCCCTGGCCGTGGACATGGGATTCTACGATCCCCGGAGCGGTCGGCCGTTCAACTGGAAGAGGGCCTATGATCCCATCGAGGGAAGCGCCGCTTCGAACGCCCGCCGGGCCCGCATGTGGCGATTCCACAATCTGGTCGCGCCCTCGCAGAACTGGTCCGAGGACCTGCCGAACATGGATTATCCGTTCTCGGTCAAGCCCGATCGGAAGATCTCGGTCGCCGACGTGATGACCATCACCCGCGACAGGTGCCAGGGTACGGTCTTCGACCCGGTCAAGGGCATCCGGGGCGGCCCCCTGTCCAATCCCAACCTGTACCGGAGCACGCGGACGATCGGGATGAACCGGGCCGAATACACGACCATCACCCAAAGCCGGGATTGGCTGCCGGCCATCATCGGCGGACTGGTCTGGATCGCGTTCGGCGCCCAGGACACGTCCTGCTACATGCCCTTCTATGCCGGGGTCAGCGACATGCCGCCCTCGTTCAAGGTCGGGGACCATTTCGAATTCAACCGCGATTCGGCCCGCTGGGCATTCGACTACGTGGATCACATCGCCCAGCCGGCCTACATGTACGCTCTCGAGGACATCAAGCAGGCCCAGGCGCGCCTGGAGCAGGCCGTTGTCGCCCGGATCCCGGAGATCGACGAGGAGGCCTCCGCCCGGTTCGCGCGAAGCCCGGCCGAAGCCGCGGGCTATCTCTCCGGCTGGTGCTGGTCCAACGCCGATCAGGTCGTCAAGGCCTGGTGGGGGCTGGGCGACACGCTCCTCGTGAAATACAACCACGGCGGGGTATATAATACCGAGAAGAGGACCCGGGACAACGCCAAGCCGGAGATCTCCGAGACCTGGCGCAAGGCCGTGAAAATGGTCGATACCTGGGTCGATCCTGTCGAGAGATGATGCCTGAAAGGAGATGGACCATGACTGCGAAAAGAACGCTCATTCTTGCCGGATTCGGCATCGCCCTGCTGGCGGTTTACGCCTGGAGCGGGCCGGCGGCAGCCGTTCCCAAGGCCAAGCTGCCGATGATGACCACTTCGGCCGGACAGAGCCAGGACGTGACCACGATCAATATCGTCTGCGAAGAAGCCGGTCTAGGATACGATTACTGCGACGTGCCCACCGCCGAATTGCTGGCCACTGGAGTCGGCCTGTCCGGCAAGCAATCGAGCGAGGGCTTCCATGCCGAGGTCCACACCGACCTGGCCAAGTTTCCCAAGGGGACGCCTTACAAGACCGTCATCTTCGCCATCGGAGCGAGCTTGAAGGGCATGGGCGCTTCGGGACTGACCGTGGATACCGAGGAAGCCCGGCTGAAAAAGCTCGTGGCCGCCTGCAAGCAGAAGAAGACCCTCGTCATCGCCATCCACGTGGGGGGGAAATCCACCCGCGGCCCGGCCGGGAGCGACAACGAGCGGATGATCGACGCCGTGGCGCCCGAGGCCGATTATCTCATCGTCACCAAGGAGAGCAACCACGACGGCCGGTTCTCGAAGATCGCCAAGGCGAAGAACATCCCGCTGACCGAAATCGAATACGCCCTGGACCTGGTGGACATCTTCAAGTCGCTTTTCAAATAAACCCGGCAGCCCGGCCTGTCCAAGCAAGCGCAGCGCTTCAGGAGGGACGGGTGTGGACCATCCCGTCGAGGTCGACGACCACGCGCTTGACGTTGACCTTCGCCCCGGAAAGTTCCACAGCCTGCTCCACCATCCGGACGAGTCCTGAGCAGCAAGGAACGGTCATGATCGCCACGGTCAGGGAGTAGACCGTGTTGCGCCTCAGGATCTCGGCCAGCTTCTCCACATAGGGCGTCGTATCGTCGAGCTTGGGGCAAGCGATGACGAGCTTCTTGCCCCGCAAGAGTTCCTGATGAAAGCTCCCCAGGCTGAAGGCCGTACAGTCGGCCGCGACAAGCAGGTCGCTTTCGTTGAAGTACGGGGCTTGGGGTGAAACGAGGTGGAGCTGGATGGGCCATTGGCTGAGCTCCGAGCGGGCGGCGACGCTTCCGCCCGAGGCGGGCTCGGCCTGATGAGCCGATTTGGGGATGTCCCGGGCCATGCTTCCCGGACAGCCGCAGGCGGCCGGGGCGGCCTTGGGCGCCTTGGCCGAATGGCCGTGAACCCGGTCGGCAGCCTCTTCCCCGCGCGTCTTCAGCACGTGCTGATAGGCGGCTTTGGAATCGTAGCCCGCGACGTCCCTCTCCACGACCTTCAGGGCGTCGGTCGGGCAGACGTCCAGGCAAGCGCCCAAGCCGTCACAGTAGATTTCCTTGAGGAGAACGGCCTTGTTTTCATCGTCAAGGGCCAGGGCGCCCTCGGCACAGGCCGTGGTGCACAGCCCGCAGCCGTTGCATAGGTCGCGGGTGATCTCGATGATCTGTCGTTTGGCCATGGTCTTCGCTCCTTGCGTTCTTTTCGGAGCGATGATACAGCGGGGCTTCGGGGAAGTCCTTGACCTCGGTCAAAACGGCTACTTGAGCTCGGAGCGCAAGGCCGGGCAGTCCTTGATCATGATCCGGCTGCCCTTGACCTCGATCGTGCCCTCCTGGCGGAGCTGCTTCAGCGACCGGGAGAGCGTCTCGTTGACCGTGCCCAGGAGCCGGGCCAGCTCGCCTTTTCTCATGGGCAAATTGACGAGGCACTGACCGCGGCCTGAGCACTGGGTGAGAAGATACTGGGCGAGCCTTTGCTTGACCGTGAGAAAGCCCAGGGACTCGATCCGCCGGTTGAGGGCCAGACATTTTTCGGCCAGGAGCGCGATGAATCCCTTGGCCAGTCCCGGGTCGGATTCGATCCGCCGCCAGATGTCTTCCTTGGCAAAATAGAGGACGGTCGAATCGCGGGTCGCTTGGCCGAACGAAGGATACTCGTCCGAGGCAAAAGCCGCCGCCTCGGCCAGGAATTCACCTGGCCCCAGGCGGGCCACTTCGACTTCCCGGCCGTCCCCGTCCATCCTGTAGACCCGGACCTCGCCCGACTGGACGGCATAGAATCCCTTGGCCGGATCGCCCGCGGCGAAGAGCAGCTCGTCCTTGGCCAGCCGCCGCGCCACGCCCCAGGCCTTGAGTCTTTCGGTCAGGCGGCCGGGCTTTTGTCCCTCGTTCATGACGGCTCCAAGGATATTACGAAAACCGACGACAGGCAACTCTTCCTGAGATCGGTGACAGACATCTCAATTCCCGAATTCCATGTGCCGAAAATTCGGCATACGTGTTGTGTGTCAGCGATTGAGATAGCGCGACTTGAAGCCGTTCCCGACGATTCGGCCAACGACTTCGCCCGTGACGGCGCCGGCGATGACATCCGAGGCCCAATGGAAATCCCCGTCCACCATGGAGAGCGCCGTGAACAGGGCGAAGGGATAGCCGACCCAGGGGATCCAGCGCTTTTCCGGGTAGAAGGCGCGCAGGGCGGAGACGAAGGCGAAGATGGAGGAGGTGTGGCCCGAAGGCCAGAAGAACCGGCCGTCCGGGTGGCCGTGATTCCAGAAGTCGAAGGCGAAATCGAGCGGGTTCCTGGATTTCATGAAATGGCCGGCATGTCTGACTGAATCGGCCAGGAAGTCGCCGGGGCCCCGCCGGCCGCTCAGCATCTTCAGGGCGGTGTTCTGAAGGGTGTTGACCAGCACCGCCTGGATGCCGGCCAGCCAGGCCGCCATCTGCCCGAAATCGGACCTCCGTTTCGCGTAGAAATAGAAGCCCGCGGCCAGGACGAGGTGCCAGATATTGCCGTAGATCAGCACGATCCAAGGCACGGTCCGGCCCAGGGGATTCAGCGTTTGAAAGAACTTCTGGATGCTCACGTCCCAGCCCGAAGCCGCCAGGCCCCAAGTCACGGCGGCGGCCAGGCCGAGGAACAGGAGCGGAACGGGCCCCCAGGCGCGGGCGGCATGCTTCCAGAAATCGAAGAACAGTCCGGGCTGTCTTCCTATCCCCCGCCGCTTTCTGTATCCGGCGATCAGACCGGCCAGGAAGCAAAGAAACGCATACCCGAGAAGGAAGATCAGCAATGAGTTAGTGACGGACATCCATTTCACTCCAAGATTTCCATGGGCTATGAAACCGGTATTCTAGTCGGAGACGGCCATTTTTTCAATTCGCAGGATCCTCGGGCGGGAAATTCTGAATTTGAGTTGTATGTCACCGATATATTCTCTATGATACGAATGGAGGCTTGTTTTGACCCAATCGACACCCGACAGGCGTGCCCGCGTCCTCGTTATCCCGGCCGCAGCATTCCTGCTCCTGGCGGCCGCCCCTCTTCGGGCCGCGGAACCGGTTCCCCTATCCCAGTATCTCGGCTACGCCCGGGCCTCGGCCGACTGGACATGGAACCACTGGGACGACATCATCGACCGTTGGAAGAAATCCTTCGATCCCAAGAACGTCTTTGGCTACCGCCCGCCGGGCGGTCTTCTGGAGATGGCCGTCATCGATTCCTATTTCTACGAGAAGGACAGAAAGCCGGAGCTGGCGGCCCGGGCCAAGAGCGTCCTCCTCGGCTACGGCCGGTTCCGCTCCCAGTATCCCGACTGGGCCCGGAAAGCCCGGCCGGATTACGAGGAGGTCCTTCCGGCCCTGCCCGATTTCTTCACGGCGATGCGGTACGTCCGGGCGTACGATACCCTGAAAAAATTCCGGCTGTTCTCCACGGAGGAAACGGCCGCGGTCGAGACTCTCATCGCCGACAGCATGGCCTATCTCCTCCGCACCCAGGAATGGGGCCCGATGAACCGGTCCGCCCTGCGCGCTGAAACCCTGGCCTGGGCCTGCCGCGCCCTGCCCGGACACCCGCAGGCCGCGACCTGGGATATGCAGCGCCTCGCCCTGGGCGACGACAACTGGGGCCGCTGGGAGATCGAAGACGCCACGGTCTATCACGGCGTCTGGCTCTACGCCCTGTGCGGCTACGCCGACGCCCTGGGGAGGATGGCGGAGCTCTTCGAGACGCCGGCGATGTATTACTACGCCCGCTATTTTCTCCAGCTCATGGGGCCGGACCACATGGTCCCGGATTTCGGCGACGCCCACCGCCACTCGAGCTGGCAGCTCTTCCTCGTCTTTTTCGAGGCCGCGGCAGCCCAGTACGGCGACCCAGGCCTGAAATGGGCCGCCTCGGCCATCGCCCGCAAGTTCATCGATTTCAAGAATCCGACGAGCGTGGGCCTAGGCTACAACCTTCTCGACTGCGCGCGCTTCGGGACGGACAGAGTCAAGCCTGTTCCGCCCTCGAACCTTTCGTCCGAAGTCCTGGACGACGTCCTGGGCAAAAAGATCGTGTTCCGCAGCGGTTGGGACCCTGAAGCGACCTATATGCTCCTCAACTACAAGGACGAGGGCGATAGCGGCCGTCTATTCCGGGATTATCTGAGCGACACGATCCCCATCGAAGAGGAAAAGGTCACCCACGGCCATAGCGACGAGAACGGCATCGTCCTGCTCATGTCCGGGGGCTCGACCCTCCTCCACGACGGAGGCTACCGCGATACCATGCCCAGCGGCCCGTTCGGCGCCTACCGTCAGGACTATTTCCACAACCGCCTGTGCGTCAGGCCGGAGAAGATGTTCCTGGGGCAGGGTCCGGACGGGACGCGCTACAGCGTCCGGGAGGCTGTGCCCGGCCAAGGCCTGCTCGAGTTCCTTCGCAATGCCGGCTCCCACCGGGATGTCCCCACGGAAAAGATCGACTTCCTCTCCTTCCCCGACTTCGACTACAGCCGCACCAGGGTTCGGGACGATTCCCGGGGCTACGAAGCCGACCGGGTCGTGGTCTACATCAAGGACCCGGAAATGTTCGTCGTCTTCGACATCCTGAAGTCGCTCCGTCAGGAATATTTCACTTTGTCCCAGCTGTGGCACACCCGCCAGGTGCTCTCCCGGGGCGAGGGCTGGTTCGATACCCGCTACGACAAGATTCAGAACGAAACGCTACCCGACACGAAAAACCTGCTCATTATCTTTCCCCGGAACGGCTTCCGGATGGAGGGCGTCGAGCCGGAAACGCGCCATTATCAGGATGAATCGCTCATCCACCAGACCGCGTCCCGCCGGTTCGAAATGACCGAAACCGCGACCTTGGCCGCCGTCCTCATCCCCCACTCCTCGTCCGAATCCCCGGAGAGCGTTCTCGAGCGCATCAGTCTCGTTCGCGTAAACTCCCCATCCGAAGCGTTCGGACTGAGGATCAGGGCCGGCTCAGCGGAGTTCACCGTCGCTGCCAAAACCGACCTGCGTCGGGAGATGGTTCGGGACGCGCCGCGGCCCAAGTACACTTACGATTCCGGGAAATTCAGCTTCGGCGGATTCGAGACGAACGGCGATTTCATCTTTGGCCGGGTCGAGGGCTCCGGCCTCGCCTACACCATCATCAACCTGACCAAGGCTCTCTACCAAGGCCAAATTCTTTTCGAGGCCCAGCCGTCGACCTTCGGCCTGGCCTTCGACGGCAGCCCGGACGGGCCGGGCGTCGGCAAAGTGCGCTACTGGAGGGGAAAAGCCGACTTCGGCGGACAGCCGAGCGCCGGCGCCGGGAGGTCCTCATGCCCGAAATAGTCACCATGATCATGGCCGGCGGACAGGGCAGCCGCCTCTATCCCCTGACCAAGATGCGGAGCAAGCCGGCCGTGCCTATCGGCGGACGCTTCCGGCTCATCGACATCCCCATCAGCAACTGTCTCCACTCCGGGCTGAAGAGCATCTTCATCATCACCCAGTTCGCTTCCGAATCGCTCCACCGCCACATCTTCCTGACCTACCGCTTCGACAGCTTCAGCAAGGACTTCGTGACCATCCTCAGCGCCCAGCAGACCCTGGAGAGTCCGGATTGGTACCAGGGCACGGCCGACGCGGTGCGCCAGAACCTGAACTACGTCCATCGCCAGGGCCGTCGGGTCCTGATCCTATCGGGCGACCATCTCTACCGGATGGACTACCGCAAGTTCATCGATTTCCACATCCAGAAGAAGGCGGCCATCACCATCGGCGTCTACCCCATCACCGCCGACCACGCTTCGGAGTACGGGGTGATGAAGATCGACTCGGACGACCGGATCGTGGAGTTCGTGGAAAAGCCGCGCCATCCGGCAGCCATCGAACGCCTGGCCGTGGGGCCGGAGAGCTTCCGGGAGTTCGGCATCGAGCCGGCCGGACGGACGCACCTGGCTTCCATGGGCATCTATGTCTTCGAGCTTGACGTTTTGGAGGAAGTCCTGCGGGCCTCATCCGCCAAGGATTTCGGACGGGAGGTCATTCCCTCGACCATCGGCCGGGGCGACGTCTACGGCTACCTGTTCGACGGCTACTGGGAGGACATCGGGACGATCGGCAGCTTCTACAAAGCCAACATCGCCCTGACCGAGCCCCTGCCCCGGTTCAACTTCTACGACGAGGAAAAGCCCATCTTCACCATCCCCCGCTTCCTGCCCGGGTCGAAGATCCTGGACTCCCAGGTCCACGCCTCGATCCTGTGCGAGGGCAGCATCATCAACCGCTCCTCGATCCGCCAGTCCATCATCGGCATCCGGTCGCGCATCGGCGAGAACTCGATCATCGAGCGCTCGATCATCATGGGCGCCGATTACTACGAATCCCGGGAACAGCTGGAGCGCAGCGTCGCCCGGGGCGCCCCGGCCATGGGCATCGGCCGGGACTGCGAGGTCCGGGCGGCCATCATCGACAAGAACGCCTGCATCGGCAACGGCGTTCGCTTGATCAACGCCCGGGGGGTCGAATCGGAGAACGCCGAGAACTACGCCATCGTCGACGGCATCCTGGTCGTGCCCAAGCACGGGATCATCTGCGACGGCACGGTGATCTAGGCACGCGCCGCGGATTGACAACGGCCGCCGGAAGGGCCATCATTTAAAGGAAAGATGAAGAAGGTCGTCGCCGGAGCCGTCCTGGCCCTCCTCCTCTGCCCCCTCGGGGCCCAGCAGATCCGCGAGGAGCGGTCGGTGGTCAACGTCGGCGTCCCCATTCGGGTCTTCCGGGGGGCCGAGTTCGTCGACAACCTGAGCCTGAGCGATTTCGAGGTGCTGGAGGACGACGTTTCCCAGAAGCTGGAGGCGGTCTACCTCGTCCACCAGACGGCGGTCCGGCGGCGGGAGGAGCTCAGCCGTTTCGAGCCGACCACCAGCCGGCATTTCTATCTGTTCTTCGAGATCAGCGAATACACGGCCCAGATCGGGGAAGCCCTGACCCGGTTTGTCGAGGACGTCCTGGCCCCCGGCGACCGGCTGACCGTGGTGACCCCCACCAGCACCTACCGCCTCCGGCCCCAGATCCTGGAGAGCCGGTCCAAGGTCCAGGTCATCCAGCAGCTGACCGGAATCCTGCGCAGGGATACGCTCGCCGCGAACAGCGAGTACCTCGGCCTGTTGAAGGAAGTCGAGGACATCGCCCAGTCCCTGGCCATGACTCTGATGGCCGCCCGCCAGGAGGGGGCCGTCCAGATCATGCAGGACAGCCAGCCGCCGGCATGGATACCCCAGGCGGACACCAGGCCGGAGGACTATATCCCCCAGTACGTCAACGCCCTGTCCCGCCTCCTGCCCTACCGGAAGCTGGACCAGGACCGCCTGCTGCGGTTCGCCGCGTCTTTGAAGAACGAGGACGCCCAGAAGTTCGTCTTCCTTTTCTACCAGAGAGAGTTCATCCCCGAGGTCGAGCCGCGCCTGATCAATCCCTACCTGAACCTCAGCCCGGAGCGGCCGGACCTTCAGCAGATGGGGGCCAACCTGACCGGCCTCCTCAAGGAATCGGAAAGCTTCAATATGGAAGCCATCAAGCGGGCTTACGCCGACGCGTCCATCGCCATCCATTTCCTGTTCATCGCCAAGCCGGCCAAGCACATGCTCGGCCTGGTGTTTAGCGAGCGCTCCGAGGACGTCTACTCGGCCTTCCGGGAAATGGCCACGTCCACCGGCGGGTTCTTCGACTCATCGGCCAACCCCAGGGCGCTCCTCAAGAACGCCGTGAACGCCGCGGAGAATTACTACTTGCTGTACTACTCTCCGGCCAAACCCGAGCGGGACGGGCGATTCCGGGAGATCTCGATCCGGGTCAAGTCCGGGTCCTACCGTGTCGTTCACCGCCGGGGCTACATCGCCGACTGACGGGCCGGCGGCGGGCGGATCGAGCGAATTTCAGGCCGAAGACGCTGGAGGCGACGATGAAACGATTGTTATTTGGGGCGCTGTTCTTCCTGCTGGTCTCTTCAGCCCTGTATGCTCAAAGGATATTTTCCGTCAAGTATGAAAGCCAGGCCGACGTCAAGGTCTTCGTCGCGGATTATGAGAGCGAGGCGGACCTATCCGTCTTTAAAGTGGATTACGAAAGTCAGGCCGGAAAGAACGACGGCCGCTGGTTCTTCACGGATTACGAAAGCCAGGCGGACAAGACGGTCTTTTTCGTGAAGTACAAGAGCCAGGCCGACGTCGTCATCTTTTATGTCAAGTACGAAAGCCAGGCCGGCTGGAGGACCGAGGACAAGAAGCACTTCTTCGAGGGAGAGGACGCCTCCCGCCCTAGTCCGAAGGACACGCCTCAAACCTGAGATATCGCACCCGATGGCCTGTCCAGGCCAGGAATCTCGCGAGGTCCGTGGAGTTGACGACGAGAGTCACCCTGTTGTCGTTGGGATGAAAGGCCGCCCGGCCGGCCGTCTGCAGGTCCTCGTCGAGAACGACCTCGACTCCCTTGGCCTCGTCGTTGATCAGGCTGAACACCGAGACCGAGCCGGGGTCCACGCCCAGCCAGCGCTTGAGCCGCTCGGCCGAGGCGAAGCTGAACCGGTCCTCGCTCAGCAGCTTGGCCAGGACTTTCAGGTCGACCTTCTTGGACGCGGCCAGGACGATGAGATAGTGTCGGTTCCCCCGGTCGTTGCGGAGGAACAGGTTCTTGACGTGAAGACCGGAAATCTCCCGCCAATGGACCTCAGCCTGCTCGACGGTGAAGACCGGCGGATGCTCGTGCCGCTCCCAGGCAATGCCGAGCGACCCCAGGACGTCCAACACCTTCTGTTCTTCCGGGCCGGGGGTCATGGCGGCGGCATTATATCATCTTCGTTCCCGGCGGGCCAAAGCCCGGCCTTGCCTCATTCTCGCTCCGGGAGTGAACCCTGGGCGAACCGTTTTCGTAATATGATGAGAGATGATAATACGGCCGGAAGTCCGAGGGGAGGGACGATGATGGCTAAATTCCTTCTGTGGCTCATCCTGTTCATCCTGTGCTGGCCCGTGGCCCTGCTGGCGCTCATCCTCTTCCCCATCGTCTGGCTGCTGCTCATTCCCTTCCGGCTCCTGGGCATCGCCGTGGAAGGGGTCCTGGAGATCATCAAAGGCCTCATCATGCTCCCCGGCCGGCTCCTGCGCGGCTCGCGCTGACCGGCGCTCTTGAGTGCGCAGCTCTCTTTCCCTTCCTGGACTTGGGACCGCCGCGAGGTGCCAATTAGCCAAGGATTTCAGCTATAATGCAGCTTCATCCAAACGATATCGATATGAGGGGAGGAACAATGCGAAGAACCGGACTGTTCCTGATCGCTCTTTTAGCGCTGGGCTGCGCCTTCACTTGGGCCGCGGCCGGGCAGGCGCAAACGCAGGCCTTCGACCCTGTCGGGATCTGGGTCGGGACGATATCCTTCGGGGGATCCGACCTCAGGATCGTGCTCAAGATCACGGCCAAAGCCGACGGATCTTTGACCGCGGCCATGGACAGCCCGGACCAGGGAGCCAAGGACATCCCGGTGGATACGGTCAAGGTCGAGGGCGCCCGTCTGCATTTCGAGATGAAATCCATCCAGGGGACCTATGACGGGACGTTCAATGCCGCGACCCAGGAAATCGAAGGGACCTGGACCCAAGGCATCCCGCTTCCATTGAACCTGAAGCGTGTGGATCAGATCCCCGAACTCGCCCGGCCTCAGGAACCCAAGAGACCCTTCCCCTACCTCGAGGAGGAAGTTTCTTATGACAACGCGAAGGCGGGGATCCAGATCGCCGGCACTTTAACCCAGCCCCGGGCCGGCGGTCCTTTCCCGGCCGTTATCCTCATCACCGGCTCCGGCGCCCAGGACCGCAACGAGACCATCTTCCGCCACAAGCCGTTCATGGTCATCGCCGATTCTCTGACCCGGCGCGGCCTGGCCGTGCTGCGCACGGACGACCGGGGCGTGGGCGGGTCCAAGGGAAACCTCACCTCCTCGACCACGGAGGATCTCGCCGGGGATGTCCTGGCCGGAATCGATTATCTGAAAACCCGGCCGGATATCGACGGCCGCCGGATCGGTCTCATCGGCCACAGCGAGGGCGGCATCATCGCCCCCCTGGCCGCGGTCCGATCTCCGGAAGTGGCCTTCATCGTCCTTCTGGCCGGGACCGGAATCCCGGGCGAGCAGATCCTCTATGAGCAGAACGAGCTCATCTCCCGGGCCGAGGGCGTTCCGGAAGTCGAGATCGCCAAGACCCTCAACATTCAGAAACGGTCCTTTGCCGTCCTCAAGGAGAACACGGACCTCAAGGCGATCGAAGAGAAGCTCAAGCCCATCATAGCCGAGGGCTACCGAATGATGACCGAGGAGCAAAAAAAAGCGTCGGGCGGAGAGGAGGCCTGGGTCAAGCGCCAGGTCCAAACCCTGAGCTCGCCCTGGTTCCGCTCGTTCCTGGTTTATGATCCCAAGCCGACTCTGGAAAAGGTCAAGTGCCCGGTGCTGGCCCTGGGCGGAAGCCTGGACCTCCAGGTCCCGGCCGAGGAGAATCTCAAGGCGATCGAAGATGCGCTCCAAGCCGGCGGCAACCTGAAATACATGGTCAAGGTGCTCCCCGGATTGAATCATCTCTTTCAGACCTGCCAGACCGGATCGGTGAGCGAATACGCCAAGATCGAGGAGACATTCTCTCCCCATGTGTTGAAGCTCGTCGGCGATTGGATCGAGTCCGTCGTTCAGAAGAAAACGAAATAGCCGACAGGAGAACGGCGGCTCAGGCTTCGGACTTGCGCCAGAGGGCCCGCCAGAGGCTCCTCACCTCTTTCCGGCAAATGATCAGGGCGGGGACGACGAAGGCCCCGACCTCGCAGGCCAAGGCGACGAAGTTCCGGAGCGAAAAGATCGCGCCGAGTCCGTCGCGGATCAGGTAGGGGAAGAATCCATAGCCGAAGAACCGGTTGTACACCGGAAAGAACGGACGGAAGCCTGAGGGCGGGACCGTATCGATGACGAACAGATCCATGACGAGATGCGACAAGGCGACGAGGACCAAGCCCCAGCGCGCTTGGGATGATTTCAGCCAGGGGAAAAATGCGGCGGCGACGGCCAGCGACACGAAAACGTTATGGGTATAGAGCTGGTGGATGAAGACCTCGGGCCGGCCGAAGAGAAAATAGAGCAGGAAATCGAGGTCCACGGCGCAGGCCGCGATTGTAAAGAACACCAGCGCTCTCGGATCTTCCCGGCCGGCGAAATATTTCCAACCAATGAGTCCGACGGCCGCATGGGCGATGGGAGTCATGCGTGGACCTGAGGCCGGCCATTATAGCACAAACACAGCCGGGGTCCGAGGGGCGCGATTGTCGTTTGGCTGCGGCTGGGCTAAAATCTCAGGTGCCGCAGATGTGCGCTGAAAATCGCTTGCTTAAGAAACTGGCGGTCCTCGTCTGCGCGGCCGTGAGCCTGCCCATTTGCGCCCGGCCCCAGTTCCTCGCTTCGGATGGAGACCAGCATCCGCCGGCCGTCGTCTGGAAGGAGATCGTCACGCCCCATTTCCGGGTCATCGTCCCGAAGGATATCCTGGCCCAAGGACAGGCCGTCGCCGACCTCCTGGAGCGGATCTGCGCCCCCCTGTCTAAAACCCTGGCCGTCGATCCCCGGCCCATCTCCCTTGTCCTGACGAACCAGGGAATCGTATCCAACGGGTATGTCCGGCTCGCTCCCCGCATGTCGGAATGGTTCCTGACCCCGCCTCAATCCGGATTCGGCGGCCCGGCCGACTGGCCCGCCCTTCTGGCCTCCCATGAAGGCCGCCACATAGTCCAGTTCGACAAGCTCAACCAGGGGCCGGCGAAGATAGCGTCGTATCTTTTCGGAGACCTGGGCCGCGCCGCCCTGACCCTGCTCTCGGCGCCGATGTGGTTCATGGAGGGGGACGCCGTGGCCACGGAAACCGCCCTGACCGGCGCCGGACGGGGCCGCTTGCCCGAATTCGACATGGCCATACGCGCCCTGATGCTCTCAGACCGGTTCTATCCCTTCGATAAGGCCTATTTGGGCTCATTTCAAGACTGGTATCCAGATTACTATCACCTCGGATATCTCCTGACCGCCCACCTTCGAAGCCGGATGGGCGCCGAGGCCTGGAGCCGGGTGCTCGACCATTCAGCACGCCATTCGCTTCAGTGCTTCCCTTTCGACCGGGCGCTGAAAAAAGAA